>Ga0307515_10001217_pt1 | contig 58858 bp, 74 predicted proteins | sample 17_EM_MG_FD_194513 | JGI IMG/M metagenome (GOLD analysis project Ga0307515, IMG submission 194513) | Populus trichocarpa ectomycorrhiza microbial communities from riparian zone in the Pacific Northwest, United States - 17_EM | ecosystem: Host-associated > Plants > Roots > Unclassified | place... | reverse complement strand
TTTTACCCCTCCTCTGATGGATTCTTTCATGAAGGACCCCTGGATGATGAGAAAATCCCCACCGGTCCCCGTCTTCCCGCTTTTTGCTCCAGGGGTGATCGCGAGACTACCCTCAACCCCATACTTGTCAACGGTGCTGCTGCAATCCGATTGAGGCGTCTTGATCGTCAGCTCCCTCTGTGGAGACAGCGCCTAGATAAAGAAGCGCAGAATATCCTTCATGAGGTTGAAAAACTCCGTGAAGCTGTTATTTGGGAGCCTGGGCGGGACTTCCCCGAACAATTTACAACCTCCGGGGATATCCCCCTCCAAGCCCCCGATCTCCAGTCGTCAGCCCACTACCATCAACCCCCTCCTCCGGCTTCAGGCGAGACCGCCCAGTCCAGTCCACAAACCCCCGGGGAACCTCAGGGAACCTTTCCGACTATGAATTGGGAAGATGCCGAGAAACTGATCCACACAGGTAACTTTCCATCGGGATTATTGGGTACTTTCTAACCAGGCTCGTTATTCAAGATTTTAAAGACTTCCCTGATTTGGATGGTGACTACGACGATGACCCCCACCACCATCCTGACTTGGGCTCCGGGCTGGGAGTGATGACAAACCTGGAAAAGATGGAAAGATTCCTGACCGCGTTTTGATGACCTTTGTTATCCTGAAGCTCGAAGCTTATGTATTTGTATTAGCTAAAGTCCGTGTTCATTGCTGATGATATCACCTTATGGCAATAGTACCAGTTTAGGAGTAGACTTCAAACCACCCTGTGGGCTCTCAACCTCTTTGTCTGTATGATGTTCTCTGACAGAGATCCACCAGTTGATGGTTGACCTGTGGTGGCTGGTTCTTCAGCGAGATGCTGAAAGCAGACTATTTCTGCTCTGGAGTGGGAAAATCCCAAGAAAAAAAACTGGGACATTGTCAAAACATTGGTTAGGTGTCTGGCCATATTTTCTGTCACTTGAGGGTATGGTGGTTATTGGTTGGTTTCTGAGTTGCTCTTCACTGATCCTCAAAACCACCCTCAAAAAAGCAATGCTTCCTCTGGTCTGAAAGTTGCTTGGGGTTTCCAGTGGTAAGATGGGTCATGGGCTTCTGATGCCTGGCTTCATTTTTTGTCCCTGAACTGCAGCTGTATGATCTGCCTTTAAGCTTCTGGGCCGCTTGTCTGGTTAAAGTCATAAGAATGTGTTTATATGCATTTCCTGGCCGTTCTGTAATTTAAAAATGGTTTTGGTGGTCTTCACTGAAATTTTATGACCCCTGGCCATCTTTGGGTATTTTTGGTTTTTGCAGGGACCATGGGTTCTGGCTCACAAAATGCAGGAACATTGGTATTGAGGACTCATTTTTTGTTTTGGTTGTATCTCTGGTTCTGTTTATTGTGGGAAAAACTTTTAGGGGGGAAAATTGAAGCCAGGGGGCAGTACTATCTATTGACAGGGGCTAGGACTAGCAAAAATATGGTGGTGGGATAATAGTGGTGTGGTGGTGGTGGTGTAGTGATGTGTTGGTAACATAGTAAAAATATCAATATGTGGTGGTGATGGTGGTAGGGTAGTGGTGGTGATGGTGATGATTAGTTATAGTGGTAATAGTGTATTAGTAATGGCAATAAAGTGGTGATGGTGGTAGTGGTGGTGGTGGTGGTGGTGGTGGTGGTGGTGGTGATCTGGTGGTAATATAGTAAAATGGTATGGTGTAGTGATAGTGGTGGTGATGGTGGTAGGGTGGTGGTGGTGGTGGTGTGGGTGGTGGTGGTGTGGTGGTGATGTGGTGGTAATATAGTAAGAATATCAATAAAGTAATAGTATGGTGTGGTGATAGTGGTATGGTGGTGGTGGTGGTGGTGGTTGTGGTTGTGGTTGTGGTGATGATGATGATGTGGTGATGTGTTGTTAACATGGTGGGAATGTTAATAAAATAATGGTATGGTGTAGTGATAGTGGTAGGGTGGTGGTGGTGGTGGTGGTGGTGGTGGTGTGGTAGTGATCTAGTAGTAACATAGTAAGAATACTAATAAAGTGATGGTATGGTTTGGTGATAGTGGTAGGATAGTGTGGTGGTGGTAGGGTGGTGGTGGTGGCTAGTGGTAATAGTATAGTAGTAATTGCAATAAAGTGGTGGTGGTGGTTGGGTGGTGGTGGTGGTGGTGGTAATGATATGGTGATGTGGAGGTAGCATAGTAAACATATCAATATGTGGTGGTGGTGGTGTTAGGGTGGTGGTGGTGGTAGTGATGAGTTATAGTGCTAATATTGGAGTAGTAATAGCAATAAAGTGGTGGTGTAGTGGCAGTAGTGTGGTGGTAGTGGTGGTGGGGGTGGTGGTATGGTGGTCAATGGTCCCTGCGAGGCAGGGACCGGCAAAAATAATACTAGCTTCTCCTCTGATCCTCTACCACGTATGTAACCCTTTATTGCTCTTCTACTTTTGCTCACGTACTTTCAACGCTGTACCCATTATTATGTTGCATCATCCAGCCTATCTGCAATGTGGTCTACCGAACAATCCGCTTTCGAGGCCGCCATCGTGGACACTTGTACAAAACACAAGGAAGCACACTGGAGGGAACGTGGCTACCGCGCCTGCGTTTCTATCGGAACACAATATTTCGTGAAGTTCGGCAACCCCCGGACTATATGGCCTGAAATTGCAACCCACAAATATATCTCCGGATATGCGCAGTCTCACGCAGATACGCCACGCACGCTACGCATTCCCAAAGTGACACACCACTTTGGAGATCAACGGACGATGTATATGGTCATGGAGTACATCACGCTCACGAAACTCGGTCCAGACCTCCCCGAGAGGACAGCAGAGGCTCTCAGATGGCTTTCCGGGGTTCCAGCTCCTCCCGGCCATGTGTTTGGGCCCTTAGGGGGCGGTCTCATCCGCCATGGCTTCTTCAAGGACTATAGGGCGCCTCTGGCTTTCTCGAGCATCGGGGCCCTGGAGCGTTACATAGAGAAAGTGCGTCCGTGCTTATATTCTCTTGAGCATCCACTGACACTAATCTGGGCCAGGCGCGCACGTTGCTCTCGACCTTGGGCAAGGAGCCAGTGGAATCTGTCAGTCTAATCGGTGAACGCCTAATGTTCATGCAGCCCGATATGGACCCCAGCAATTTTGGTGTCGACGAGCACGGGAACACGGTCCTGATGGATTTCGGGGAGATAGCGATGTTGCCGGAATCCTTCGTAGCGTATACGTTGTCTTCGAACGACAACCTCACTGTTATTACCAGGTCCTTGGGCTTATTGAGGAGTTCCAATGTGGCCTCCATGGCTATAATCTCCTCTTGTTTGTGGATGGTGTCTGACAGGAAACTCGGTGCGTCAACTTGTACCTGATTATGGATATGGGATTTCAACTAATGTTCACTAAAGGCCTGAACGAGGACGGCTATCCCAAGGCGTCCGTCTGCAAAAGCTAGATAAAGTGGATGGGCTACGACGTATGTACACTCGCGATCTCCAAACTAAACCTAGTGAGTAAATGCATCTACTTGCTATAGAATTTTAACGCGAAACTACCTTTGTCGTCCGCATCCCGTTAACTCACGCTCTCCATCCCCGCTCCCGCTCCCCGAATCATTATCTATCTCGAAGTGTTGTCTGGTTTTAATGTGATCTGTGCGTTTTAGTTTCTAAGTTCTCCGTGTCACCGTGGAGGCAGTTGGGGGTGGTCAAAAGTGAGATTGTTCTTGCCGGGCGGGCGCATGGCGCCGCTCATACCACCCATACATACGAGCCCCGGAAACTGTATCGCAGGACGACGTTTGCCGCCAACGGCGGGTCCCAGCTGTGTGATTTAACCCTCCCGCGTGCGTTTTCCGATATCAGTGCTGACCTGGTATTCTACGATGGCGTCCCTGAGATCGTCCGCAAGATCGCACACGGCACTCATGTCCCCTCTGTTCTCCTTGTAGGCAGCGCCGCTGCAGACTCGGATAGTCATTGCAACTTGTCCCCCCGAGCGATCTTAAACCAGGTCAACGTGGGCGGAGGCTCACGATGGAGGGATGATACGCACTCGAACAGGCTTTTTGAACTCTTTGGAATCCTTTGTGGTATTCTCCTCTCACAAGCTGATCAAACGGCGCATGGACATGCTCCGTCTTGATTTTTGATCAGCGATTTCTAAGAAACGCGTTGGCCCACACCTCGATCCACGTACCTGCTACCTCATTTCTCAACCTCGAGATTAAGGAGGGGGAACGAACAGTCACGATCTATTGGACGGCCTGGTTGTGGTTGACAGCTACTGTTATTCTGCACCACGTGTTAGCGATCCCCAACCTCAAGACCCTTGACGCTGACCTGGTAGACTGGATAGCTGGCCGGAGTGGATTTGGTGGATAGAGGATGTAGAAGTGATAGAGTGGGTGCGAGGGAAGGATGGCCAGGACTCTTCAAAGGAGCGGAACGGTCGTTGCTGAGACTGAGTTGAGCTTGCTAGTAAGCGAAAGAGGGGATGGGAACTGAGGCCTGAGGGCCAGTGAAAACTCGGATGAGCAGAAGCGAGTCCGAACGATTGGGAACCATGTGTAGCGAAGTCAGAAACGGCAGTAGATCTAAATAGATCCCTATGCGCCTCGTTGTTCCGCCAGGATCGAGAGGGGACGAGAAACAAAAAGCTAGAAAGCAATCGCGATCTTCTCCTCGAGGCCAGCCACGACGCTTATGACGTTTCGAATGAGCGTTCTGGTCATGGTCTCACAAGAACCAAGAATACAGACGGGGGGTTTTCAGAAGCCACTCCCTTAGTAGCGAAACCAGGGCATTGAAGGGTTACAGCGAGAGGGGACCCCCCGGAATAGCGACGACAAATATGATAGGTCGTCGCACTGAAGTTGGACCGGTTAGATAGGCAACAATGGTCTGTTTTATACTCATAATACCATTATGCATATCCTCTTCCTTGTTCGGCGAGTCGGGGATGGAAGCGAAGTCAATCTCGTTGATTCCAAGCTGTGGATACTCTATTTCAGGGCATGGGGGTCGGTGAAGAACTCGTCAAGGACGTGCCGATGAATGCATGGTGTTGACTCGGCAGACGGAGGAGGTTGAGGGGGAGGGGTTTTAGGGTTGCTCAAGGATGTGGTCGTGGGGGAAACCGCTACACCGTGGTCGTACCCACTCACAGTTTGCGATGGAGGGATGTTTCGGGCCGGTTAACTGGTGGCGTGTAGAAACGTGACAGTGACAGCCCATCCTGTGTCGATTACCACCATGTCCACCGATCTGTATGAGATCCTGGGTATCCAAGCGGATGCAACGCCTGAACAAAGCATGTTCCTACTCATGTGTCACCGTTTCTCCTTCTTACAAGACAAGCTTGTTTTCATTTCAGTCCGAAAAGCATATAAGAAACGAGCACTCCAAACACACCCCGATCGCGCCCCGGCCATGGACAAAAGTCAAGCAGAGGAGAGGTTTCGTCAGGCGAGTACCATATCGTCCCGCCCACGCAATAGGTCATGGACTAAGTCATAATTAGGTCAACAATGCTTATGAGGTCTTGGTTGACCCTCAAAAACGCCAATCTTACGACCGCCACGGTGTCTGGCCGCCCCCGACCGAAGATCCACCCCACTACGCCCAGAACAACACCAGAAGTCACCCGTTCCACCCCAATATCTTCACTTTTACAGACCCATTTGAGATCTTTGACTCATTTTTTGGCCACGCAAGTCCCTTCCACGATCCCCTCCCATTTGGCTTAGTCCGGCCCCCCCCTGATCCATTCTTCGCTCCTCCTGGCTTCTCGTTCTCCCCGGGCCCTTTCGGACCGTTCGGTCCATTCAATCCTGGCGCCGGGATGGGCGGCGGCCGCTTTCGTGACATGTTTCCCCACGACCCGTTCGTGCCACCGATGATGGGAGGTCTCTTTCAATCTCAGGATGCTGGGAATGGACGACGATCAGCTCCGTATTTTTCATCATCCTACTCTGGCCGTCCAGGAACAGGTGGTGGTCAATGGGTATCTGAGTCTCGAACAACCTCGACTGTCAACGGTCTCACGACCAGCGTTCACGAGTGTGTTGATTCAGCGGTGTGTATATCCTCTTCGCTTTAATGATTCCGACCAACGATATTCGGTTCCTAGGGTAACATACACACAACAACCACTCACCCAGACGGTCACGAAACATACACGATCAACGATATCCCCTCAGCCTCAAGGCATCCCAACGCCCCTCGACTTGCGCGCACCCAACACCCACACCCCACAGAACTCCCTCACCACCACCGCCACTACCGCCACAGTGATCATTCACGAGGCAGACACGATCGCCACACTGCTTACCGAGTTTATGACAGAGGTACGAGATAATTCCATCCGAAAATGTATCTCCTAACGATACCACTTCCAAAGATTATTCCCCCGATTACCGTGATTCACGCCGTAGTGGCGTTTAATATATTCCAGCCTTGGAGCATTGCATTGAGTATCCTCCGAACCGCCAGTATGTTCTTGTAGTATAAGATGATGTATCCCGTTCTCAAGCTTGTGCCTGCTATCTTCGCCTAATTAGTCGCAACCAGCGCTTGTTTCAACCACCCTAGGTTTTTGAGGTATTATCGAGACGCGCATTTGATACATAATGTACAAAGAAACTACGGAAATGCGAACTGGAAGTAGAACGAACATAATAAATACACAACCAAAACAGGACTCGAGGATGATCCGTGGAAAACACGCCCCAAGACGGAGCCAGAATAAAACATGACCGATCAACCAACCGCGGTTGTTCGACCCTGCATGGGTGGGAAAGCGGAACTCATGGGGGATACTTGCACGGCGGCAACATTTCCGCCCCCGTTCCCCGCCTCTGCATCAACGGTGACAGAAGTGGAGAGGTTGGACGAGGTCATCGCAGGATTAGGTGTAGCTGGGGTATTCGCCGTGGGTACCTTGCCGATGAACCATGACTGAAAGTGGGGGTGAGGTCAGATCACAACAAACAACCAAAGAGAAAGACGCACAGGAACCCAACCGCGATCTCCGGTGTCCTCTTTAACAGCCTATCGAAGGATGATGAATGAGCATCCTAAATAGATCGGCGGGTTTTCTCAACTCACATATGACCAGTGATTGTATCTCTTGAACACCCTCAACGCGTCATCTTTCTGGAGATCTAACTCCTCCTCTCCCTTCTTACGGTATTCCATTAGCGCAATGCCGGGGAAGCTTGTTGAGAGGATGCTGAGAGGCAGGATCGGTGTTCTGGAAACCTGTTCGGGTGGACTGGAAGTACTTGAACGAGTAGCGTTAGCAGCTTCCTCGATGGCCACCGATACAGGGACCTTGGTCTCGAGGAGGCACCCAGCAGGTACCCAACCTTGCTTGGAAGGGTCTGTTTCGACAAGACCGCGACCTTCATGGTCTCTCTGCACTACCCACCAACCCCTCGCCCTTGATATAATGACAAAGGTATCGCCTCTGTGAACGGGTGATCGTCAGGAAAACACACCCTCGTGCACCAGAAATTAAGACGCATACACGACGACATCGAATTCATCTTCTTGCTCTGCCATATACGGGTAAATCGCCACTGCATACGACAAGGTGCCTGATCCGGAGGGCATGGGCTCTTTGACGTTCACGGTGGGACCACTGCTTTCCTGGTGGTGTGTACCTGGGTCTGTGGTGGTGGAGGTGGATGGTAACATAGAGGATGACAGATCCTCCTGTTTATCCTTGTTATCGATTGCGGGCGACGTGGCCTCCGGCCATCCCGATTTCCCGTTGCCTCCAGTAAGGAAACCTGGTTGAGAGTGGCCCGGTTGTTGGCCGTTCGGACCAAGTATAGCACTCTGTGCTTGCAGTAATGGTGGCCTCAAACTCGGTCTGTCAGCGGACGAGCCGCGCGATTGGCTGGAAGACGGGGTCTCCGAGGCCTTGCGAGCGGCCTGCTTCTGCTGGGCGACGGCGATAGGTGAACGGATATCTTTTATGTGTTTCAGCATGAATACTGGGTTCTTCTTCGCGTCCTTCAGTTTCTGGAAGAGTAGAAGCGGTTTCTCGTCATAGCTCAAACACCTCTCGATACGGTTTCCTGTCCATGAGGGTTGGCAGCTGCTCAAACCAAGAAACGGAGGTGCTGACCTGCTGATCCGTAACAAATGAACATAGCGTAATTCTGCCAATCGTCGTTGTTGATCTTGTATTTTTTGAGGGCCGCAGGTAACACCTTCCACGCCGGATCCTCCAGGCTGACTTTGAAGCTCTTCAAGTTGTCCGAGCTTTCCTGTCGATGTGGTTGTGATTTAGAAGAGTGACCAGATCCATTTACCGATAATTGAGAACTTGATCCACTGGATGAAGGGCCAAACGCTTTGGGAGTGGTGTTGCCTTCTCCGCTGGAATGCAGCAATTGGGAGGGTGATGGGGAGAGGGTTGCCGAAGGGGATCCATTGTTGCGTGAAAGGTCATGCTCGAGGCGTTGAGGCGAAGGGTGGGGCGATTCAACGAGGTTGGTTTTCGTGGGGGACTGGCCGGATTTTGAGAAATTCCAATTAAACGACGCCTGCCGTTGCAAGGGGCTAGATTCGTCAGAGCTCTGGATCACAAGTATGTCAACGAGTAGTCCCGGGTGCACCAACAATGACACACCATTCGCGACCATGACGCGCGAACGCTGTTGACATCCTCCACATAGCTGCGGACGTCCTCACTCAAGCGTCGGTTCTCGAATTCCAGGCTGCAAAGACGAGTAGCTATGAATAGGGGCCATCAACAATTCGTAAGCTGTGGGAGTTGATAATGGAAATAAGCGATAGCAAACGTGCCTTGTTCCTTCACGATCTGGTAGAGTTTATCCACGTTCAGGCCCTCTGGTTTGTCGTCCGCCTCCGCTGCAAAAAAAAAGTGTCCATCAGTCTTGGGACGCGAACCTCTAGCGCGTGGCAACATACACGGAGGGACGTAATGGTCCAGTTCGACGGGGACGTTGTGGGCGAGTTTGGCGTGATAGATGTGCTTGAGAATTGAAAGCCGCTGACCGACCGTCGTAACACCAATCTCCTTGAGTGAGTCGGCGTCGAGGACAATAAGAACATCGCCTGTGATATTATTCTCTGATGACGGTCAGTGGGCTGGAAGGAGAACAATAGATTTGGTGGACGACCACCTCGTATTTGTGTTTCGTACTGGGGAAACCCGATTGAAGAGAGCCACGAATAAACATCGGATTCCGTCCACTCCAGTAAGTTCGGCCTGAGCTCTGTGCTCGCCATCGACGACGGGTACGAGGTGTGAGGGCGGAAGTAGTTGCCTCATTATTCTGCGACCGAAATTGTCATCCCATTTAGGAAAGTTTTTCTCATCCGCTTTACCCCACGGCAAAAAATCACCACAACCCGGTGCAAAAGCATACTTGTGCACTCCATGTAAACATCTACGCTTTTAACCGACCTAAGAGGTTCCTAATTTGTACGGGTCTCAGTGTTTTTGTTCCTGCAGTCAAGGGGCCTTGTCTCTCGCCCTTAACTCTTCCCCGCGAATGTGACGGAGTAGTCCTGACCTTGGGGGGAGCGATGTAACTGATTCCACCCGTCTTGTCCACTGAACCGATGGCGTTGCCCTCTACACCCTCATCTCCACAGAAACCCGGTCCCTGCCGATTGCGAGCTTCACTAACCGGGGTAACCTTACTGACGCCGTCGCGAAAGAACGAAGCCTTCCTGACGGGCAGCGAGGATTTCCTACCGCCCTTGATTTCGACAGGGGAGACCGGTAGATAGTTGAGCTCTCCATGACGCCCTGGGGACGGTGAATGCGAAACCTGTCGTTTTTCGCCACTTGGATCGCCACCCTTGACGTACTGCCTCAAGGTCATGGACCAGCTCGTGGCTAACGGAGTCTTCTGCTGAGGTGGGGAGGGTTGCGGTGTAGGCGTCCGACTGGGCTGCTTCAAGGAAACATAGGGCCTACTGTTGTGGTCAGCTGCCCGCTCCCCGCCGCGCGCGTTCTCGCGACCAAGCGAAGGTGAGACGGAAGACGCTTTTAGACCCAGGACAGGTGCCGGTGACGACAGTCGTTTCCTACCCTCGCTCTCATTTTCCAACCCCACTGGAGCCGAGGAATCCCTTCCGTTGAGTGCAAGAGTTTCTGTACTTCCCCGACCGGTGGCTGTATTACTGCTGGACGGACCGATCCTCGTAAATGTGCGCTTTTTGGGGATTCTCGACGGGAAAGTGATTGGTTGGGATCTTGAAAGCCTTCCATCCTTGCATCCGTCCTGTTGGAGGAAGGTCTGGTTTCTAAGAGAACCTTTCTGAGGAGGAGGGACAGTCGAGCTGCGAGGGCGTTGGCGTGTGGACGGTGAATAAGTAGTCCCAGGTTCCGCATGGTAGGTATGTTCTTTGGTTTCAGAAGCGAACCTGACGATCTTCGCGACCGATTTGAGTGTTTCTTGGGCCAGGGATACCTTACAGCTCGATGGACTAGACGGGAGGTGCCCTGTGGAAGAAAAATCTTCTGCCTTGGGAATTACAGCCGAGCAACGTGCGAGGAGAGTAAGACGACGGATAGCAAGAGGCTCGTCCTTGTCTTCCGAAGATCTAGGTGATGTTTCTGTAGGACTGGCAATGCTGCAGGTGCGAATGTCGTCGTCATTCCCGGAATTCACGATACCTTTATCAGAGATGGTAGCTGAAGATGGAAATGACAATCGAGTTTCTGCCGACAAATGTTCTGTTGCAGGTCCACCTCCAGAAATCGTGATATATGGAATGGGGGGGATAGTTAGGCTGTCAGTGGGTGGTTCAGGAAATGTCGAAACTGAGGTTGCTGACGAGCCAGACGATCGTTGAAATCCCGTGCTCTCCTTCACAATATCCGGGATTATGGAAAGTGGCCGGACAAACGACGGGATCCTTTCCTGCGCATCGAAGTATGAAAAGGGGTCGTGACCATAAATGCCTTCCAACTCCGACGCAAAGTTCCAGTCCTCAATAGGAGTCCGAGGGAGCTCGTTCACCGCATCGTGCAAAGTGGCCATTGAGTCTGTGGCTGGGCAGTAACTCCGAGGTGGCGCGGTTTCCTCTTTGCCGGCGGGCTTCAAGATGACAGGTGATACAAGGTAACGGAGGTTGGTGCACATATCCTCAACGTCAATGGACTTGTGTTTGTCGGCTGCGGAAGCGGAAAAAACTCCAGTGACCTCGAATAAAGGGGTAGCAGCGGATAGGGATCCACGAAACGGCGTCGGAATGTCCGGATGATAAGGGGAAACGAGGGGAAGGGGGCGAGTGGACACCAATTTCAGCGTAGAAGGGACTGGTAGACCTCTCCGCACAGCCAAAGGTTCATGAGGGGTTCCTTCAGCGATTCCCTCCTTGGCCTTGTTTGGGCCCGCGGTTGAAAAGAATAGCCCCGAGTATTTTCCCTCTCTTGCTGCTGTGGAGTATCGCCTTTGTGATTGTGCCTTCATCAACTTTAACATCGAGTTCTTCAGTCGCTCGAGACCGCTTTGGTGTTCGCCATCCAATTGTCGGACGATGTGATCCATGTTGTTTGGCTCAGAAGAGCTGGGAACGATGGAGTCGCGCGAACACGACCTCAACCTGAACCCCGTATCTATAGTAACTCTCCCGTCGATGACTAAAGCTTCTCGTCGTAGTCTTTGCGAGCCTCCGGGATGGAAAGACATTGCTCTCTTCAAGGTGGGACCTTCCGTAGATGATGGGATGATAGCGGGAAACGGTAGCGCATCGAGGGGCGGAACATCACGACCGGCGGGTGGAGTTGGCGGGGGCGAATAGGACTTGGGCCGCTGCTCTCGTCTGACTTGGTAGAACCTATTTTTGGAGACAAGGGAGCCCTCAGGAATCCACGGCATCGGCGCAAACACGTCTTCGAACTCCCAGGGAATGTGTTCGGGGATGTACCTTCTATCCACTTTATCCTGGAGCGAATTGGTGTCAAAGCATTTAGTTACCGGGGGCAAAGCTCACAATCCAACCACCGATATATAGCTTTTCTTTCATGAGGGAACGAAGACGCGCAGGAGTGGGAGTTGTTATTACGGGTTTGGGTTCGGGTTCATCGGGAAAGACGACAGTAAACTTCCTCTGCCGGACGAAAGGGGAGCTCTTGAGATCCACCAAAGTTTGTACCCTTGTTTTGCTAGCTTTGGTAGGACAGGGGGGAACCGGCATGATCGAGGTTCTGCTCTGGCGGGACCCAATCGTGTCGAGACTCAGAGAGACGGATAGCAGATTAGACAAGTTAGAAGCCGTTGATGAGGTCAGGAGTATTTCGGACGTAGCGCCAAGAGATGGAGTGGGAGTTATGGTTGCAGAGTTTCGGATCGTGTCAGAGGCAGAAGAGCCAGAGAAGTTGACAGAGCTTCCAGCAATCAGCGAGTCACCAGAGAAACTTGTCATCGAGTCTCGAGTCCCAGCAGAAGCAGAAAAGAAAGATAATAGAGATGAGTTGGACATATTGTTAAAAAGAGCGGTACGGCCGTGGGCTGGGTGTAGGATGTGTTGGTGGTAGTTGATGTTGAACCAGGATTCGTTGTTAAATACGACGACCCCGGTATAACTAAACCTGCAACGGTGAGTCACTGTCACGCTGGCCTCTCCAAGCTTCAAGCTTCAAGCGTCAAGTACGACCTGTCGGGTCGCCGCACCTCCTTGCTCGCTACTCCGACGGATCCACTCATTTTCTGTCTGCTTACCCCGTGCGGACTCTGCTCAGCCAGTTCGGAGATCAATGGTTGATCCGTGCCATTTCTCCGACCTATTCACGATTGATACGGCCCGGTCGAACTTACTGACGAACACACGTAAACGAAAACTCCCATCTGCTCCTTCAGTCACACATCTTACACTCCGTCATGACCAGCGAGAAGGCTTCCCCACTGTTTCTCGGTCTTGATCTGTCGACCCAGCAGTTCAAGGCGGTGGTCATCGCCGAAGACCTGAACGTGGTCCACGAATCCGCAGTAAACTTTACTAAAGATCTCCCGCAATATGGAACTGCAAATGGCGTGACCACTGGACCAGGACCAGGCGAAGTCACCTCTCCTGTCGCAATGTGGGTGCATGCTCTCGATCTTCTTATGGAGCGTGCCTACACCTCCGGAGTTGACATATCAAGGGTCGTGGCAATCTCTGGTGCCTGTCAGGTGTGCCCGCATATGAACGGAGTCGATTGAAATTATTGACCAACGGTTTCAGCAACATGGGTCCGTCTATTGGTCCAACTCAGCTGAGGAATTGTTGGAGGCCCTCAACCCCGAAAAGTCCCTCTTGGACCAGTTGGTCCCGAGAGCTTTCTCCATTCACAACTCCCCCATATGGCAGGATTATTCTACAACTCAGGAGTGTAAGGGATTGGAGGCGGCCGTCGGAGGCGCACAAGCTCTGGCGGACATAACTGGGAGCCGCGGTTATGAGAGGTTTACTGGCCCACAGATCAAAAAGGTCAGTGCGTTTTATCCGTGGTTCTCGTGTCCCTAGTTGTAGAATTTTTTAGATCCGACGTGCACATCCCGTACCGTATGAGAACACGGCCTGGATATCGCTCGTTTCTTCGTTTATCGCTTCGCTGTTTCTTGGCTGGATCGCGCCAATCGATGTATCAGATGCAAGCGGTATGAACCTGATGGATGTCCTCTCGCACAAGTGGGTGGACTCCATTCTCGAGGCCGCCGGCGGCAAGGAACTTCGCAGGAAGCTCAAGGGGGAACCTGTTGAAGGCGGCGTGGCTCTCGGCAAAATTCATCCCTATTGGACTCGAAGATGGGGTTTCCTACCTGGTACATCCACTTAATCTCCGGTTTACACAATTCCTGCCTGACCACTCAAACCGTTGGACACAGGGTGTCTGGTTGCACCTTTTACCGGTGATAACCCTGCCACTGTAATCGCTCTCTCTACACCAGGGGACGCAATAATGTCGCTTGGAACCTCAACTACCTTCCTGCTTTCCATCCCTCCATCTGCAAAACCTCCGAAGAGATTCACCTCTTCCCATCTTCTCTCCCATCCAACGGAAGAGGGAGGCCTGATTGCGATGCTATGCTACAAGAACGGAGCCCTTGTCAGGGAGAAAATAAGGGACGGATACGCACAGTCGAGCTGGGACAAGTACAACGAACTCATCGAGGCCTCTCCACCTGGCAACAACAAAACCCTGGGTTTTTACTTCCCGTTACACGAGATCATTCCTCCCAATGTGCAGGGAAATTTTTTCTACGATATTTCCGACCCGAGCTCTCCGGTACCTAAAGACGTTATTCCAGATGATGCACACCCACGCGCAATCCTTGAGTCGCAATTCTTGTCGATCAAGGCTCGTATTCAGGAAATCCTTCCTGAAGACGCACAGCCGCTTCATAGGTTGATTATAGCCGGCGGTTCTTCGTCAAACCAAATCGTCCTTCAGTTGGCAGCGGACGTGTTTGGGATGCAGGTCTATGTTGCGACCGGTGGGAAAGAGGCCGCGGCAATCGGAGGTGCGCAGCTTGCGAGGTACGCTTGGTGGAAGGGACGTAACGGGGGCAATGGTAATTTTGAGGAGATGGTGTCGGGTGATCCTGAGACGGTAAGACTAGTTGCCGAACCAAGACCGGAAGTGTTCAACGTATATGAGGGCCTTGTGGATCCCTATAGGAGATGTGAGGCGCTGGTTCTTCGGAACGTTAACTTTTCCAGCCATTACCCCGTCGTTTGACTATAGATACCACACGTTTAAGCGCTAACATTTTGTTGACGAGGAGTGACAGCGAGGAGGGATGATATTTCCATCACCACAATGAGAAAATTGAATACTAGCGAATGATAGGATAGAATACAAAGGATGGGGTGTTTACGGGTTAGCGCAGTCGGATGTGTGGTGAGATGCTGATGCTTGATAAAAGATATCGCAACGGGAGTTGAACCCGGACTAAAAACCGTCCGCTCTATGAGGATGGAGGGGGTTAAAGCGATTCAAAACTAAGGAACGCGACAGCGGGAGGGGTAAGCAGAAGTGGTAGATTAGTGGGCATGACCGTTAGAGATAACCGCATCCCCGTTCGCGTGTCCGTTTGGAACGCCCTTTTGAGTAGCATAATCCGCGGCAGCTTTAATGAATGGTTCGAGAATTGCATCCGGTCGTCGGAAATCGTTGTGAACGACGTTCACGAGGAATGAAGCATCGAAGAATGACTTTACGAACTCCCCTGCCGCAGAGTCCCGGTCATAGAAGTTCGCCCACTGTTGACCAAGTTCGTATGCCTCATCCTTCCACGCCATGAAACTGATTGCTTCAACAATTGTGGGTTGCACGATCTCCTTGCCGGGGAACACACCCCACGTCACGGCATTTGGACCTTCAGAGTGGGTATTCGTACGGAGGTCGCCGGCTTTGTTGATGACGTAGTAGGTGATATTGACATCCTGTTCGATGTGGGGGAGGAGAACAGCCAACAGTCCAGGGGAAACGAAGAATTCAAGGTACGCCTAGAAAGGAGTCAGCTACAAAGACGAGAGATCACCAGATAACACACCTTCTGGTACACAAACCCGTTACTTGGGCCCCATCCGAAGACACTATCATTGCTAGGCACACCGTTGACTGCAGGTTGCGAATTAATCGTCAAGAATCCAAGGTCATTGATCTGGGCCAGCTTCTCTGCGATGACTTTCATCTCTGGGGACGGTCCTTGTTCTGACCATGGAAGTGAAGACACCTTTCCGAGACAGAAATCGCGGAAGACGGTCTTGAACGCATCGAACTCCGTTGGGGACCCCCAGATTTTCAAGGCTTCTTCTTTCTGCAAGAAACTGTCAACAGGGATTTGGCGAGAAGTTTCCCTGGATGCCTACCGTTTGTTTCAGCGAAACACCATAACCGTCTATCTCACCATACGCAGGACTCCGAGCGTCACCGAATCGACCGTTAGGGTACTCATCCCAGTTCTCTGTTCTCGCGATGTATGACTTGGTGCGGTTTGCCCAGAAAATCGGTCGGATGGTCTCGTTCCGACGACCGGGTGTTAAGCACTGAAAGAGGTATAGTCAGTAATGAGACGGATGCGTTGACTTCGAACTGACCTGTCTCCATGGGAGTGGCTTGATGGACTCGATCCTAGGAACGAGGTTCAACTCCTCTAAAAGCATTCTGGTCCCTTTCTCGAGGTTCATGGTATATATATGGAGGCCGTGGATATCCAAATCTGAGTTCAAGATTGTCCGGCACATGTCGGCTACGAGCTTGACGCCAAGCTTTCGAACTTCCTCGTCGTTGTTCTTGACAGGTTCCAAGACGTCCAGGAAATGCTGCGGGATGATGGTATTCGCCATCCTCGTAGCCTTTTGGAAGCCGTTCCAGTTTTGAATGGGCATGACGCCTGGGATAATCGGGACTGTGATACCCGCCTCTCGAATAGCTTTCACCCAACGGACGAAGAGGTCCACGTCAAAGAACATCTGGGTGAAGATCCAAGAGCAACCGAGGTCGGTTTTTGCCTTGAGGTGCTTTAGTTCTACCTGGAACTGTTCTGGGGGGAGGAGGATGTGTTCAGGAAAGCCGGGAACAGCGATATCAAAGTAGTCGCCGTAGTGTTTTTGGATGTGCCGAACGAGGTCAATCCCATGGGCGAAGCCTCCTTCCACCGCCTCCCAGACTTCTTTCCCGGTTGGAGGGTCTCCTCGAAGAGCCAAAACGTTGCGACATCCGTGCTCTTTAGCGGCCTAGGTCAAGAAAAGATGTTTTATTTTCCGAGCGACGATAGAAGATAGAAAGGACGCACCGCCAGGGCTATGTCAATCTTTTCGGGCTGCATGTTGGTACACGTCAGATGCATGCATGTCTCGAGACCAATCGTCCCCTGGCAAAATTTGATCATCTCTGTCGTGAGTTCGGAAGTACGTCCTCCAGAATGCCTGAGAACGCGTGAATACGGATTTCGAGTGCATACAAGCCGGTTGGGGGATGGCACACCACGTAATGTCAATGAACTCCGGGCCGAGAAGTCGCATACGTTCGATACGATCGATGAGGTTTTGCAGGCCCTGTCCGGAACCGTTGAGAGAGGATGGGGAATGGAATATCTGACCGACTCACCTGAGCGGTTCTTGGAGGGAAGTACTCGAAAGACCACCAGGTCCTCTTTTCTTTCTTTGCCTGCTCAATCTTTTGGGTGATCTTCATGGTTGGTGCGGGGGATTAAGAGAAAGAAAGACGGAGGAAAGAGATATTTATATTTTCGGTCGGAGGTGGAGGAGGCAGGGAAAGTGCAGGACTGACTCGAGTCCAGTGGAACGACTTGTGGAGACAGGATACCAGACCCGGGTAACTCCCTGCGTCTTCTTTACCTAAACCACCGCGAGCCGCACACCGCGTCGGCGCAGATAAGGTCGGTAGTCATCTCTCTTCAGGTTACTACCTCGTAGAACAAGAGGCAGGACGAATGTATTTGCATTTGTTTGCCAATCCTTTTCACCAGGAACTTCCATCCTTATCTCTCGTTTTTTTTCAAAAAGCTCATGGACGCGCTTTTGCCCGGCGAAACGAACCAGCATGTCCAGCCTGGAGACGGAAACGGCACCAACACGGCTAAGCGTCTCCTGGAAGGAGAGGGAACCGCCCTGCCTGAACCCAAGCGTTCCAAACTTGACAACGAGGAAACCCCTGTAATCGGCCAGGATAAGGGTTCCCATGTCCCTGGTCAGTCCGGAACATCAGGGACAACGCAAGGGTCACAGAAAGGTAAACGGAACGAAAAGGGCAGAGGGAGACGTCGGGGCACTCGTCCCCAGATCGAGGATGATGCCGGCTGCCCAAAAACCCCCCGTCTACCCAAAAAGCAGTGTGCTGTCCTCATAGGCTTTTCCGGAACCAACTACGCAGGGATGCAAATGTAAGTACGGGTTTCAACCTCCTCCCTTGATCAGCTAATTTCCCGGAACTCAGTCAACCCAACGTAAGGACCATTGAAGGCGTCCTTTTCGAGGCTTTTGTAAAATCTGGGGCGGTGTCAGAAGATAATGCAGATGACCCCGTAAAGGTCTCCCTTGCGAGAGCAGCACGGACAGACGCCGGCGTTCATGCTGCCGGTAACGTTATAAACATGAAGCTCATAACCTCACCTCCCGGTGTTGATGACCTGGTCGCGGCTGTCAACGAAAAGCTCCCGCCGGAAATCCGCGTATGGAATATCGTTCGTATATTCCAATCACATTCATCTGTGCACCCCCATCGACCCGACATTCGTAGCTGCGTGTCCAAAATTCTTTCAACTCCAGGTCGTAAGTAATTAACCGATCGTTAAAACCGGTTCGGGGATCCGTCAAAAATGCCTCACGACATAAACAGGACCTGTGACAGCCGAAAATACACCTACTTCTTCCCCACCTACCTCCTCATCCCTCCAAGACCGGGGTCGGGTCTCTTTTGTTCCCTTCGCAGGCAAAACGGCGAGCCGCCCGCTCACCGATTCTGGGACTTCCTCAATCAAATGAGCGGGGACACCAATGGTGACGTTTCTGATCAGACAGAGTTTGCTCCCCGGCTGGAGGAATTACGACTCAAACGAGGCTGGCGGATCAGTGTAACAGAACTCAACACCTTGAGAGCCGTTGTCAAGCGTTTTGAAGGCACACACAATTTCCACAATTTCACCGTCGAGAAGGACTTCAGAGACAGGAGCAACCAACGTCATATGAAGAGCATCCAAGTGGCAGATCCTGTGGTTCATGGGGAGACAGAGTGGATCAGTGTTCTCCTACATGGCCAGAGTTTCATGCTGCACCAGGTATTTAGCCCCCAGTATTGGATTACTGGTATTTCTCATCGTCTGATCGCTTTCCCCCCTAAAGATCGTGCGTACGGTTTCACCTCTCTTTCACCGCATTGTATACGATACCCACCTGAAGAGGGCGGCGTCTCATTTTTTATTCAGCGCAAGATGATGGCGGCTCTCATACTCTCAGTACGAACCGAAACGCCACCCAATGTGATTGACGAGGTAACTGAAGATCTACCAGTCACCTCCAACACTACACTCTTCCTCCTTTTGATATCAGATGTACGGCCCCAGAGGGGTGATGATCCCCAAGTTGCCCGCACTCGGTCTCCTCCTTGAATACCCGGTCTTCGAAGCCTATAACAGAAAGATCGCAGCCGCCAACGAACGTATTCACGACCCCGACAACCCGGAACACCGGCAGCCCATCGACTTTGAGTTTCATCGAGAGATTATCGAGAAATTCAAAAGTGAACACATTTATTCGCGGATGAGAGCCATCGAGGAAAAACAGGCTGTGTGAGTCAACTCTTGATCAAAACCCCTCTTTGAATGCCATTGTAACACTGACGTAACTTGTTCTCTCAGTTTTGACGCATGGATTCACGCCATCGACGCTTACACAGGTCAAGATCTTCTGTACCTCAACCACAGGGGGAACATACCACCCGAAAGTGTGGTCAAAAAGGGAGAACGCAGGGCAAACCCGTTCAAGGAGAGAAAACAATTCAACTCTACCAACTACGTTGACGCCACCGCTCCGTCATCCCTGCCTTTTTTCGACGCGGAGGAGGAAGAGAAGTTTGACGAGAAACAAATGGAGGAGATGGAAGGTTGAGGGTACGAAGAGCCAGTCTGCCTGCACCATTTTTTGGAACGTGAGGGTAACAGGCGCGTAGTTTAGACGCTGCCGAGCTTATACTGAACTCTCCATGGCATTCGGGGGACGAAACATTGCAAACACCACAACAGTGGAAGTAGTTACGACTGGAACTTTCTCATGGTCTGGATTTCATCCAACAGCGTCTGCAGCTTCTCATCGTCAATCTTAACCAAGCTGTTGCGAGAAGGGTTAGAAACCCGTCAAGTCTCCAACCTGAGCGAGAACAAACCTGGGGATGATACTCTTGGCTTCTTCTGCATCTGCAGGGCATAGGTTCGCAATTTGAGCCGTTTCGAATTGCGTCAAAGCCGGTTCACGTCTCAATGTCCTAGAAACGCAGGAAACAGTGGGAAATTTGTAGAACTGGGATCCCGGTGAGGGTTTCCGTACTCTCGAACGGCACTCGCAGAATCCGTTGTGTTGAACTTTGCAAACGTCTTGACGTACTCCAATGTCTTGTTGTAAACCCTGAACAGTATAATTAGCTTCAATCGTAGTGGGTGGATGACTGGCAGGGCGCTGACGCGGTGTCTGGAGGATCCTTGTCTCGGTTCTCCAGCAGATATTTGACCTCTGATATTAGCAAGCAGCCAGCGTTGTTGAACTCTATCGTCCACCATTAGTTCCAGGACAATGGGAAAGCTGAGAAAGACCATACCTGTCCCCAACTTCAAAGCAGAAGCATCTTCCTCCTCAGCATGTTGTCGGTTCCGCAAACGTGACATGGGTGTTCGTGATCGGGTGAATTCCCACAGATCCTCCATCGCTCCCGCTTTTTTTCAATCCACATGCATTCCACGAAAAGAAAGAAAGAGATCGAATACATAAAAATCGGAGGATACATAGGGGAGAGGCAAAGGAGACAGACGAGAACAGGAGCAGCCGAACTCGACAACATGTGGGGAGACACAACAGACGACGCTTGCGATAAGGGAAAAACGAGCACAACACTGGCAAAACAACGATCAAAACCCATTCTACCACACCGTAAGCCCAAACTCCCTCCTCATCACCGCTCAGCCGACCCCTCTATTGATGCTGACCCTTCCGTCTTTTCCCCAGTTCCGTCCAAGGTCATCGACTCCATCTTTCCGGCTAACGACGATTCTTCTGTGCCGGATTCACTAGCACCCCTCTCCTGGTAGAACCGCTTGCCTTCCTGTGGTCCGCCTCCATTAGGATAGCGCACCAATGCCGACCCATGCGTCCCGGGCCCGGAAGAAGCAGGCGTCATGATCGATTTGTTCGACGTTGGGTTGTTCCACGCTCCACTTACGGCGGGGGTCCGTCTTTCCGAACTCGATGGCATATTCGACAATGGCGGGAAATCCGCAGACTGCAAGAATACGGGTGGTAAATGCTGTACATTTTGTTGAAGACCATTCCTGCTTGGCGGGTTGCGTGGGTTTTGGTGTTGGTCGTGGTGCCCGCGAGGGGAGAGAGTTGGCTGAGCCTTCAACCCCACTGCCCAATCGGGTCTCGCAGGGAGAGGGTGTTTGGAAGTGGTTGAGGTCGATGTGTAGGTATGCCGTGACGAAGACGATGTCGTTGACGATGACTAAACAGGGTTGTGAGGGACGAACAAGGCGACGCCAAAAACGAACTTACAGCAGTCGATGACGCCTCGTCCCCTGGAGTCCTGCTGCCGGCACTGGAGTTTCCAGAAGTTCTCCTCGATGAAGTCAACCTAGGTCCTACAGTTTCCCCGTTATTGCTGTGGGATTGAAAACCGCCAGGCCCAGGTCCGTAGCTCCACGCAGTCCGCACTTTCGGGGCATTCCGCCGACTGCTGTTATTACCTCCTCTCCTTCCGTTGTGGGAATCCGCGCTTGGGTTCGGACTTCCCATTACCGGCCCATGACCCTGCCCACTGTTGTCAGGGTGATATAGTTGGCCATGCACATGTGGCGGCGGGTGAGGGGGATTCGTCGATGATGGACCCTGGGGATGTGGTGGGTAGTAAGGCACTGGATAGTGACCGTATTGACCAGAAGACGGAATAAACTGCGGAGGATAACCTGAGCCTGGCGGGGGAGGCATACTAGGAGCAACTGATGAATGAACCGGTTGCGGGGGAGCGCTCTGTGTGTGTTGGGGCGGATGCGTTGGGGGAGGATGATGCCCAGGCGGCCATATGTATTGTGGAGGGTATGGTAGTTGTTGTTGTGACTGTGAATGCGGGTGCGGTTGTGGATGGAACATCGGTTCACCCATCGAGGGGCTAGTGGGATCAGAATGAGGGTGCTGTTGGTGGTATTGGTACGGCTGATAGTAGGGATATTGGGGAATCACGCCTTGTCCCATCGGCTGCCCAGGAGGGGGTGGATACGGTGGGTACATGTACCCGTGATTGTATCCCATCGGAGGGTGACCAATATACTGAGATTGGTCATACGATGCCGGGGGAGGCTCGTACAATGACGCATAAGAGAAGGATGGAGAGGTGGCCCGAGAGTTGCGAGAGCTCCCTCCGTTGTTGAAGGGTCGGAGCGAACGAGACGATCCAGCAGATGTGTTTCCTGATCCTGACCGACGGGGTTTCTCGTTGCGCGCAACTGGACCGGACCACTCGCTTTCAGTAGCGACGGAACTCAGTGAGTCTTCGATATCACCTACGCTTCCACTGTCCCTTCCAGCGCTTGTGGAGGCAGAACCGGATACTTGGCTGAAGGTGGAGGAGCTAGCGCTCATATCCTTCTCCTTGGCCTTCTCCTTCTCTTCAAAATCCATGAAGATGCGAGAGCGAGCCTCATTGTACGCAGCTTCACGCTCCTCGATCGTCATATACTTTTTATGATGACCGCTGCTACCAGTCGCGTTACTTCGACCCCCTTGGCTCCCGGTCTCGGAAGGGTCCAAGTCTGATAGGTCGGCTTCCTCACCAGCAATAGAGCCGGATTGTGAGGCAGGTTTGAGCCTCGTGCGGTCCTGCTGAACGCGGCGCATGATTTTGAAAGCGGGTTGAGCGGTTTCTTCGAGCGGGACGAGCTCTGCAATGCGCCGAGGGGGTCTACAGGACCACGAGTTGGATAAGGGTTAGGCCTCTGTGAGAGTAATGACCTTACGTACACCTTGCTGTCGACTGTTGGATACACTATGATACCTTTGCTCGTGGGATCGTTCTCAGGTGCCAGCCTGTAGTATGCGGAGCATCTGTGGACAAGCAGGCGCTGGTAAGACGTGGTGGGGTTTACGTCTATCCGGGTTCTGGGTGGACCAAGTCAGCATGTACGCACGAATGAGGCGACGTGAAACGATGTGAGGGAAACGAAGAGAGACGACTGGTGGCCTGTCCCTGATACGACACGAATGAGCGAGATACGGGAAACGAAACCACTGACTTGCGTTCGTTGATCAACGTCTCCATTTGTTCCCCGAGCTTGAGCACGAACAATCTATCCTTGCTGCGAAGGGCCTCGATGATGACTTCGGTCACTGACTGATTCCCATCGGATTGGGAGGCTGATGCCTGCGGTTGGTCGGATGATGGATTGGATGGATTTGGGATGATCTGAGAGGGTTCGGGGAATGACGAGGACGAGGTGTTGGCGAGCGGATTGGTGAGGATTGAAACGGTGGCCATGGCTGGGATAAGTCTTGGGGAGGGCTAGCTGGCAGAGGTGGTGTCCTAAGTGAGGCTAAAGGGAGGCTACGGTTATGGGGAGGAACGGAGGGACACAGCCTGGGGCGTCGAGGATGTCAAGTCAGACTTTCGCACGTCGCCTGGGCCGAAAACGGCGAGAAGGGGAGAGCGTACATACAGGTGAACGTGTCTCACGTCCTGGTGCTGCTATTGTCGTCGTCGAGGTCGTCGCCTGTAGTCGTGTCAGTCAGCGTTCCGACATCCGACAGTGTTCGAGCGAGAGCGGGTTAGAAATCAAGATCGAGGCGGGCCACCACCGGTCACCTATAGACGCCCGCATCCCAGCAAACAAAGATTGATATATCCACAAGTGCGCGTAGACGTTACAGAAGTAAAATAATTAATGGCTCCACTCTAAAGTCCTCAGTGATTTTCCAAAGGATGGACGACCATGTAAATGTTGTAACTCAGGCTACGGAGAAAGGCCTAGGTCAACCACGAGCTCGAACTGGATCACAGGTTCCTCACCAGAACACGAATATTAGAATTCCGTATATTGCAAGACCCAGCGCGGACCGATTTAACAATTTGCCCGTCCCCGGATCATCCCTTGTCAATTTCCAGAAGAACAGACCGGGTAGGATAAATGAAACCGTCGTCGACCCTGTGGAACCAACGAAGGAAAGAACTGTCGCGTCGTTTGGTCAGTCCTCGTCGAATCTGTGGCTCCATGAGATGGCTCACCCATTTGTAGATCGTCGACAAAGTAAGCAATCGTGAACCCACCCACTATGATCGCGACCGTGAGCACCGCATGCTTGAGCGTCGACATGTCCCCAGCTCCATGTTCATCGATGACTGAGACGTCGTCGTCATCATCGTCGTCGTCATCGGTCAGGGCAGATGTTGTCACTTTGTTACCCGGGTGGAAAATCTTATCAAGACAGTTGCGGCACGGATGAACCTGCAATGGATACGAGAACATGACAAGGATTGCAATGGCCAATTGTCCAACAGCGATGAAGATCGAAGTGGATGGGTACATCGCAATAACGTTGGCCCCAACCTGCAATAATGTGAGAAATATGCTGGAGACTCAAGAGCGCTTGGAAGGACCTTGGAACCGAAAGTAAGGTAGCCAAACACTCCAATAATCTCGTAAATGCCAATAGCAGAGCCGATCGATGTACCTATGACGATGTTCATGCGGTGTTGCGTATTGCTGGTCAACTCATTGTAAATCGGGAAGAGCTTCGTAGTAGTGTGAGTAATGGTACCAACGGAACAATGACCCGAACTTACGTTCTGGGCACAGGTGAAAGCGAACACTTGGACCGGGAAAGTTGACACGAACGTAGGGGTAAAGTGAATGAGGTGGATCTCCCCGGGTTCCGGAGCACCTTTCATGGGGTGGAAGTAGCCATAAACCACAACAATGACAAGATACGCTTATTAAAAAATTTCTGTCAGCACGACCACCCGGTGGCTGGGGATTAATTCCCATACCAACGGCGAAGAGCGCGATAAAACTTGTATGTCGTAGACTATCGAGATGCCTCAGGAATGACAGAGGCGCCAGGATGAACATGACGAGGCAGACCCAAACACGCCCAGATAAAGCCCAATCCGGAAGGCGTGTGTCAGGGGAGGCAACGTCATGGTGTATTGCGGCCACGACGTTGGGCATTAAGCTCTTAATGATAATAAGGTAACTGAGGTGAAAAAAGTTAACCCAGGGACCATGACGGTGGCTTGAATCGCCCACCTTATAGAAACGCCGAAACACTTGATGGCGATGGCGGCGTCAAAGAATATGGCGGCTTTAGGGTACGTCAGTTCGGCCACGGCGAAGAATGATGACCGTCTATGAGGTGCCTTGGTGGCCGCTCGCGATAACAAGTACAGCCCGAATGCAGCAGCTCCTCCAGAGAATATACAAGTAAGCACGCCAGGGATGATACCAGCGGAAGCGAGAGCCTAGTGAGCGTGAGCACCAGCAACTCTTGTGTATACGAGGCGGGAGTCGTACCGATGGAAAAGTAAGCATTCCTTCGTTATTTCATGTTAAAGGAAGCCTGAGCTCGTTGCAAATATGTCACTCACCGCTTCCAACAATCGTGTTCGCGAGGTTCCCGATGCCACTACCGATTGTCGCATGTCCCTCTCGCTTTGTCACCTTCCCGGTTGAAGCAGCACCTAACAACGAGGTAATTTCGCCCGCGGTGTCCTCCCTAGCCTCAATATCAACGCCAGAATAGTTGGTAGTTCCGTACTGCTGAACCATCTCATATGAGTCCAGTTTATCAGAATCCGCAGAAGTTAGACTGGTCCTTCGAGACAAGCTCGAGTCCTGCCAGGGTTCTAGTTTTATTTTAAAGTGAAGACCTGGTATCGTCGGTAGGCGTCTCCCTGAAGTCGAAAGATACCGCTCGTCGTGGCCTCCTGGGTGGGGTGGTGGTAGCGTATTGGGATGTGGGGAACCCCGATCAGTGACGCGGAAGAAAATCTTTGCAAGGCGCTCGTTTTGATGGCTTCGGCTCCAGAATAACCCAAAGTCAGAAGGGAGATGATATTCGATTTAATAAGTGTCAAGTACTAAGTAGGCAAACGAAAGAAGCGAGGGGCGACACCGAGAACGAGGACCCCAAGCGGTGGAAAAAAACAACTATGGACATACAAACGTCTCCTGGTCGAAGTGAAACGGTACCTCTGCCATGCGCAAAACGAAACTAGGAATATCTTCCATTCACCCCTACCGTCTGTGTTTGCATTGACGGGGACGAGGCTACCGACGACTGTGAAGGTGGTCGTGGAGGTGAACCGTGCATCGAACCGTTTGGTACAGGAGATGTGCTCTGTAAAAGCGGCGACGAGGAATGTTGCCCAACGACATGTCCGACGGTAATCCCGTTCGTTCGGATTCCATTCACAGTACTCTGCTGGAACGCGCCAGTGTATCCATTCGGCTGTGCCACAGTCGTTCCATTCAACCCGTTCGTGGGTATCCTTTGCTGGGTCCAATGTATCTGGCGTACTTGAAGGTGGTCATAGTTGACGCCGTTCACATGTCCCATGTACTGCGCAGGAACACGAGAGAGGATGTTTCCAGTCGTGGGTTGGAGTTGATGCATCGTTGGCGCCTGTTCCGCAAATGCCATCTTGATGTTTTGCATCTGTTGTGCACTCAGAACGTTGCTTGTTTGACCAGAGTAAGGCAGGGACGTGCTGTTGGGAACGGCGGCCGAGAACCCGGTTACAGGAATGTGATAACTGTTCGTAATCACGGGGAGGTTCATACCGACAGCGGTTGGTTGTTGGTTCTGGGAGGGCGGCCTGACGGGTGATGTCGGGGCAGGAGTAGGGACGATGGATTCCGACTGGGGTTGTGCCTGAGCCTCCGGCTGTGGCTGAGGCGCAGCATCTTGGGAAACCGTATTTCCTTCAGATGAAGTGGAGTTTGGAGTATCGTCTGGGGCCTCGGTGACGGGGTGAGAGACATGAGTCGTGATAGCGGGCATAGTGGGAGGTGCGGGAGGACGCATAGGACCGGTTGAAGGGACGCGAACAGAAGACATGGATGGTGGTTGCATTTTCTTCAGCTGCGATTGCATAGATATTGGCGTGCCAGGCGGCATGGAAGGTATCGGGGTTTGAATAGGAGTTGGACGCTGAATAGTGGCCTGAACTTCGCGGCGTGGCTGCGAGTGCGTAGGACCGAGACGGAAGGGTAGTACAGTGACCTGTTTCCCTTCGGGTGTAGTGATGGTGAGTGTTGGGTCGGTTGTGAGTGCTTGGTGGTCAGGGTCATGAAGGAGCGTCATATGGTGACGCATATACCTGTGACAGGACATAAGGACAGCTGGGATTTGTAGATTGAGGAGACTTACTTGGCCTCGTAGTCATCAAACAGCTGTCTCTCCAGCTCTTCCGGACCCTCGAAAGCGGGAAACCGATCGTCTTCATCGTACCTCCACCTCTCAGCCATCCTTCGGGCACGATCTTCTCGTTCTACCTCAGACAAATCTTCTGGTCGTCCAGGGAAGGACGGTTCAAAGTTTATATAGTCCTCAACGGGACCGCGCGAAGCACGACGAGCGGTGATCGGGGGCACAACCCGACGGTCGTAGTGTAAAATACCACCACGACCAAGACGCCTTCGCAGAGCAACAGCCGCTCGAGGACGTGGAGGAGAGTCCTCTTCGGATGGGGGAGAGTTCTTGAAGACCTTGAAATAACGCTGGGAGAGGGGAACAAGCTGCGGCTGTAACGAGTTCTATCACATGGTGTCAGTATCTAAGAACTTGTAGGTGGGAGAGTGCTGAACCAACCTCGACCTGATCGTCCCAACAACCGTGGTCCCTCTCTTTCACCTTTGCCAGGTCGCGGTCGATCTGTTGAAGGATGGCAGCAGCGCGCTCCTTTGGTCGAACAAGCGGCTCCAACTGAGGGGTGGCTTCGGCCGTCCTCAACCTCAGGCTCATACGACTGCAGACTTGTTAAATTTGCCCTAACAATGATGATATATTGGGCAGGAACTTACGGTTCGACCTTCGGTTTCTTCGGAATGCGCTCTTTATCGACGAGAAGTTCTTCATCCTCTTTTGTACTGAGAGTGGGGAACTTCCTCTTGAGGTCGGAGAAGACGATCCGTTGATTCCAAACTTCCTGTTGTAACTGTGCCGCTTCCTTCTTCTGCGTCTCCCTGGCAATGACTTCGTTCGCGATCTCGAACGCGGTGGTAAGTTCGTTTTGGAGGCGGATTAGTTTGTCTGAGAAAGTGACATGGGAAGCCCGAGTCTTGCGAACGGCCTTGATTTCTCTCCTTCGGAAACAGATGTACGATTCATTGCTGGTATCTGTCTCATCGAACTGGAGATGTATTAGAGAGCGACAAGGAATTGAGAAAAAACGGCGCACATTGACGGCGGGTATAATCCGTTTACCTCCAGCTTCGAGACGTCGTTCGCGCCAGTGAGGGTACACAAGCCTCGCAAGGCGTATGAGATGAGCGGGGGCCGGAAGCCAAGAAGGTGTGATGAAATCGGCGAACATGGACGGAGAAAGAGGGGCGGAGAAGGTGTCCTGGTAATCTGCAAATGGGGGGAAAGGCATTCCATTTTCCAGAGCGTGATGGAGATATTCGGTCTTGTCATGAGTGACCTTTTCGAATACGGCCATTACGAGTTCGAACTCATCCTCGGACATGGCAACGGGGGCTGAAAGGTCTGGATCCTTCCCCTTGGCCTTGGAGCTGCGTTGGGAGTGGGCGGACCGGGAGGAAATGGCACCTTGAGCACTGGTGCCCTCTCCGCGCGCCTGTTCGTTATTCTTATCCAACCACTCCTTATCACACTCGTCCATGTAGTAAACGAACCCATTGTTGAGTCCGTTGGTGACAGATTCTTCGACAGTACTTGACCAACGAAGGTAAGCAGTGGGATCCTTCCAGTGGTTGGATGGATAGAGTTCGTCGTAGTTGTCCACTAGACCATTCGAGTCTGGGGTAGGGATGTACGCGACGGGAGCCTTCTCCTTCTCGTTGCCGCCAGCCCGGGCCGCACGTTGGCTCTGGTGCCTCTGGGCAGCGGCCGAGAGCACAGCTTGGAGATGGTGTTCCTAAAAAGGAAGAAGCTTATGTCAGCAAACCGCGGATTGGATTCCCACGAACAGCAGCCAATCAAGAAGAGACACGCGCCGCTCTCGAGGGGCAGGTGGCAAGAGAGTTGAGGAGGAAAGAAAAAACGAACATTTGCATCCTCAGCTTCGACACCAGCGGTGGATACGACCCTGGCCTTCTCCTCATCCTCGTCGAGGACGTGAGGATCAGCGTCGATGTTGCCGTGGATGACCTTGAGCCTTGTCTTGTTGGTGACGCGGTTTCTGTTTCTGAGTGTGGATGGACCGGCATTTGGGTTGCGAGGCATGACATGGAGTGGGGGGCGGATGAAAGGGGGGACGGCGCGGGGGACGTCGGTCGCTGGGGCTTACGACGACCACACAAATAAAAAACGTTTTACGAGGGTTCGGCGGCGTCGGCGCAACGCAAGATGATTGTAACTCGGAATTTCCCCATTTGGACAACCGCCCTCTCTCATATGTACCACCAGCTCGTAGAAAGAATAATCGCATTACATCCTTTTACTTTTTTCACTAATTTTTCCATCAGGTTTTGCGTAGTTGAACGGGGGTTGGTCGAACAAACAAAATGCTGTAGAGCGTGTCCGAATCCGTGCATCTGATTTTCAGCCACACCGCCATGTCCTCGCTCCCACACGACAACGAACAATACGGCTCAAAAGACTACTGGTGAGAACAAAATCCCAATCGGCGGTCACCACGGACCACCTAACCCCCCTTGTCTCCAGGGATCACAGATACACACAGTACGATGGTCAATTTTCACCGCTCTTTGGCATCACAAAACCCATTCCTCAAGGGAGTCCGATGACGGCTCGTTTGACTGGTTCAAGTCATACTCGGATATCTCACACATAATCCACGGGCTGGTTCCAGACAAGTCCGCACGGATATTGATGTTGGGGTGCGGAAACTCGAGGTTATCGGAGGAGGTAAGTTGTGCGTGCCTCAGCCGGGTCTTAGATTCCCAACTTCATAAACGCAGATGTACGATGACGGGTACAAGAGCATCACCAACGTGGATGTCAGTTGCCTCCAGTATTTACTCCTCTGCAGTCTGACTGTCTTGTACCCAGTACTCCCCCGTGGTCATCGACCAAATGCGACGACGCCACAACACGTCGCGACCGGGAATGGAATGTCAGCGGGTTTCGAAGTTTGTCCGTATGTACGAAGCTTATTCGTTTTCTGAAGGGGTGGTTGCAGACGTCCGAGAACTACCCTTTGATGCTGGTACATTTGATGTTGCCCTCGATAAAGGTGAGAGGGCCCTTCCCATGTCCGTTGTACACCTTTGAAACCCTTTTCAAGGGACAATGGACGCAATGATGACAGCAAAGGGCGACGTTTGGGTAATCACGCCTGACACCGTCTGCACGCTCTTTTTTAAGCCCACACGTTTTAGGACCCACCAGAACAGGTGATACAGGATTGCAACCTGGAAGTCGATAACGCTTTACGGTGAGCATCGACATACTTCGCTGTTGAATCTGGACCGACGGTGTAAATTTCAGGGTCGTGCGCTCAACGGGGTTGTTCCTGTACCTGACTTTCGGACAACCTCACTTCCGAAAGCGCTACCTCTCGAAACCTGGTGCCCGGCTTGAGGTCCGGCAACTAGGGGAGGCATTCCATCACTACTTATATATTCTGCGACGACAATAAATGAGAGGGGTGGGAAACATCGAGTTCGTCAGAACAGAAACTTCACGTTTTGGTAATACTCGAGCATTGGGTTCTCTCCATTCTTCAGCCTCGTGCGTGAAAGGTCCGCGTATGTCTCCAAGAATTCCGCGTGGGTGAATACGCTACTTTTCCTCTCGCCGACCGGCAGTCCACTCGCTGATACGACCCCTTCAACTTTGGCCCTTCGATTCAGTGGATGGTATGACGAGAAAAAATCGGCTCCGATGGACAAGGAAGAAGCGTTGTTGCTCAATGGTAAAACACGTGGTGTGGCAGATGGGTCGGGTCGCGAAAGTATGTGTTCGTACATATCTCGCAATCTGTCAAAATCCGTTGGGAAGAAAATGTCGAAAAACCCTGGCTGGACGAACAAGGTGGACGTGGGGACCGTCGTGTTCTGGTAGCGTGTCTGAACGACTGGGGCGTTTATCCCCGGGATGGCGTCTGGTAATGACGCGAAATCTGAGATCAGCAAACGGTGTCGAGGGAAATACCGTCGGAGGGTCTGTAATAAGCTGAGCATTCTTGTTGGAATAAATTCAGGGGCGGAGAGATTTCGGGAGAAAGGGAGGTTCGAGTAGATGTTTCGGAAAGCAGCAGAGGCTTTTATAAGTCGTGGGAGAGGTGGCGGATGAAAGAGGTGTCTTCTGAGTTGGAGGAACGAGGAAATGAGGGGATCCGTCACTTTCGTAAAATAGGTAGAGTAGTCCCCATTCTCGTCGATGGTCACGAGCCCTTGGTAAGGCTCCAGTGTCCGCATGTCATATCGAATCATATCGTGAGCAAAGTTATCCTGAGGGCACGCGTTCACATTCCGTATTGACATATAGCTGACAGCTCACTCACGATGACTTCCATGGCGATGAACATGCATGGGGAGTCCTCCCTCTGATCCCAGTGGAAGATACTCTTGTTGGTTATTGTCACACACGAATGGTCCTTCAATTTCCGTCTTTGCAGCTTCGCCAAACTGTCGCTAATTTCCACGATGTTGTACCTGGTCCGTTCATACACTTGTGGGTAAGCGTCTCGGATGTAGTCGAGAATGTTCAAGGCGAGCGTTCCGTTCCCAGCTCCAATCTCGTAAATAATGAAGTCTTCGTAAGGGAAGTACTTGAGGAGGTATTCGGTTATGATGCACCGCGCAATACTCTGCCCGTACCATGGCTACACATAAGGTATAAGAATGCATGCCACAGATCATCCGAACCATGACGTGCCTTGAATATCTCGGTTGGGGTGTGCCACAACTGTTTTCCAGGCCCAGGCTCATCCTTCCCGTATGAAACATACCGCTTCGCGACCTCCTCCTGGAATTCAACCGAGTCCCGGAGTGTTGCAAAGTCTATATGTTTCGGCGAGGTGACGATAGTTGCACGTTTCGAGAAATAGCCATAGTGAGGGTTGTACAACGAGTCCTCGATGTAGTCACGAATCAACATCTTAACTTGCCTCGGAGGGTGTTTGAACGCCTCCAGGTCGTTGGATGTGACGCGTTTGTAGCTGACGTGCTTTGGATCGGGAGCATCGTCAAAGTAGACCTCGGGGTTAAAGTTGAGTTCCTCTCGCTTCTTGGACCCCGGAATGGCAAACGAAGGGCGAGAGAAAGAGAGGAGACGGAGAGCTCGTCGACATCGAGCAGCGCGCGGGGCCACCAAGATCATGGCGGACGGCTTGTTCGTGATCGGCCTCGCTCGTTCACCTGCACCCTCACGCGCTCTAGGCCTGGGTCTGCTCCTGGTCAGGCACTGCGGTAGCGAGCTATTTGTCACCCGAAACACCTAGAGGTGGCTTGATCACCGGGACTGAGTCGCACGCGTCTTAAATTTCAAAGCGACTTGGTTTACTCCTGCGCAGTTTTCCCATCCCTATCATACATAATGGGCGGGGATGCGAGTCCAAGCACGCAAGTATTCCTTGCGACACCCAAGTATCACACTGGTGTTGTTACCATGTTCCACTTGCGGTCGTTCTGACACCCGAATTACTCCGGTGCAGAATGGACGGGAAATCGGGTCAAACTTCGCTCTTCACGAGGCTCCTTTGAAGACGTGCGCGCTGTAGTCTTGTCCACATCCCTAGTAGTAGCACGTAGATTTTTATCTGCGCCGAGAAACGAGCAAAGAAATGGTAGCCTTGAGGAAAAATTCCTGATAAGGGAACGTCGCGTGGCAGCGCAGTGGCCACCTTTGCTGACAGACTCGACCTTAAGGTGTGACTCTTCCTAACGCTCACAATCTCTCACTTTCTCTCGAGCTTCTACCACAGATTCAATGGCTGGGGGCCGACACTAAATGGACTTATCCCAGCACAACCCAGAATCTAGTAGTTCCAGCTCAGAACAAGTCCCACTCGACGCCTCATCGTCCTCATCCACTCCCCGGAATCTGCGTTCCAGCGCACGAGTAAAAGCAGCCAAGGAAAAGGAAAAAGAAAAGGAGAGGGAACCCGAATCCGAAGACCGTTCCACCGTTGCCGCAGACGTAGCTGGCCCCAGCCGTTCAACTCCACAGTCCAATCAGTCCAAGCGACCGCGTGCTATCAGCACCACCAAGGGCAAAGGGAAAGAGACGGAAGAACAGGCGGCGAGGCCGTCGAAAAAGTAAGTCTCTCGCTCGCCCTTCGTGAGCCGGATCGCCCATCCTCATGGCTTTTACCCCAGAGCCCGCCGGGTCACGTTTCCTCCGCAATCCTCTGGATTATCCATCCAAGAACCTCCTCGCGATATCAAAGGCAAGAAGCGTGCGTTACCAGAAGCTACCTCGGACGAAGATACATCTGCCGCCTCCTATTCAACCCTTAAACGCCCCCGAACTGCCACAAGTGCCTATTCCCTCCGCTCCCGTTCAGATCTCCCCCTCACAGAACCTCTAGAGATGCCGAAGAAGGCGAGGTATGTCCCCTGATACAGTTTCCCCTCACTACATCTTATCGGGAAACAGAAATGTTGGCTCAAAGGGCAAGATTGCCGCCGCAAAGGGCAAGGCGACGGCGCCAGGTCCCTCTCACGGTGATTATGACCCTGCTCAAACCAAGGACGCACACATGAACGATGAACACGAGGATCCCAACGAAGGAGAGTTAGACTCGCCTGACCGCCACGATCATGACGACGACGAAGAAGAAGAAGACGGGGTCAAGGATCGGAACACAACGTCTCACGACAGCGGTCTGGGACATCTCGACGATACCACAGCAATGGCCATATTCGGCGATTATCGGCAACTCAGTTCATACATGCTCGGACTTTCTGGACGGCTCAAGAGCCTCCTCACCAACATCAAACCCTCCGCAGACCCGACGACGCGTCTTATCTCGTTACAAGAACTCACAGAATTACTGAGCATCAGCACCGAGGACACTTTGGCCGGTTCATTCCCTGTCGAATCGTACATCCGCGAACTTGTCAAAATTCTTGGCGGCACCGGCAATGTTGACGATGACGACGACAGAGACGAGGATTCCAGGGACAACGATCCTGATCTTGCAGCCGCGTTGGCTCTCAGCGGAGGGTCACGGTACCAGGGAGACGAGAATCCTGAAGCTCAGGTCCTTGCTTGCAGGTGCTTGGCGAATCTAATGGAAGCATTGCCGGGCGTGGCGCACACTGTCGTCTATCACGGTGCCATACCAGTTCTCTGCAGCAAGTTGATTGAGATATCTTACATTGATCTCGCTGAGCAAACGCTGAGTGTAAGTTGTCGCGCTCTCACCCCCATGATTGCTGTTAAACCATTCCCCCCAACAGACGCTGGAGAAAATATCGGAAGAATTCCCGAGTGCCATTGTCAGAGAAGGAGGCTTGAACGCGCTACTGAGCTACCTCGACTTTTTCTCCATCGCCGTTCAACGCACTGCCATTCAGGCCGCATCTAATTGCTGTCGAAACATCTCCCCCGATCACTTCCCTATGGTCCAGGGCGTGTGGCCCATAATTCGTAACTGCCTCGGTTATTCTGATCAACGCCTTGTTGAATTTGCTTGCCTGTGTGTAATCCGCGTCATCGATTCCTACCATCGCGCCTCCATCAAAAACCTCGAGGCTCTGGTCGACAGAGAACTCATCACTGCTGTCAACCTTCTCCTTCTCCCTTCTGGTGGCTCTCCACTCATAGCCCCTGCCACCTTCACATCGCTGCTGCGTAGTCTGGCCATATCTGCACGAGCAAGCTCCAAGATCACTATGGCACTTCTTGAAGCGGATATCGTCGACACTGTGTTCCAGATCCTGACAGGTGTGTTGCCTTCTGCCCACGAGGAACAAGGGCAAGGCGATTCGACATCAGGTCAAGGTCTGGGTGGTGGATTGGCGGATATGACCGTGATGCAAAATCTCGCTCATCGTCCGAAAGACCAGGTTGAAGAAGCCCTCAGTCTCATTTGCGAGCTTATGCCCCCATTGCCAAAGGGTGAGTAGCAACGTACTTTTTGGATACTCTGGTGCTGAGATGCGGCCATAGATGGTGTGTTTGATCACAAGGGTTATACAGAGAAGGCTCTCAACAAGTTGATCAAAACCAAAGCAAAGGCCGACCGCGCGGCTTCCAGAAGAGAAGCTAAGGACAACCCTGTTGCCGCCACACCAACCCCTCAGCCTACATCCGCCAATGGAAGTACTGATCCTGCTGATGCCAGCGCCGCGACAGAACCCACCTCAGAAACTCCGTCGCGCGAGGAGCATGCTGAAACTCTGCAAACTCCTGCAAAAGATCAGGTTCTGGATAGGAATGAGCTCTTGAGGTTGAAGCCAGAGGTCGTGGGGCGCTTCATGCAACTAATGGTGCCGGTGCTGATAGATGTCTATGCCGCGAGTGTCATCACCTCCGTGAGACTGAAGACATTGACCGGTCTCCTCAAAGCTGTCGGGTTCTTGGAGACAGAAGATCTGAAACGAGTTTTCTCTGTAAGTGAATCACATCGTTTACTGAACCAGCTATTGACTAGATTCACTCCAAGTTCGTTCCGGTCGCTAGTTTCTCTTCTTCGATTTTGTCTTCGAAGGATCATCCCACTCTCGTTTTGGGAGCTCTCCAGCTCGTCGAGATATTACTCTCAAAGGTACCGACGGAGTATGCCCCGGCATTCCGGAGAGAGGGAGTGTTCCATGAGGTGGAGGCTTTGGCGAGTAGAACATTGGTGATGAAATCCAAGGAAGACACGAAGAACGACGAATCCACTCCTGAGCCGACAGCCACGCCGCCGCCCATGTCCGCGGCATTTGCAACCAGCACTCCAGGCTACAAGAAACTTGCTTCCCTCGCTTTGGAACCTGAAGACGCCATTACCCTTCGAGCGCGCGTTATCCGCTTAAGACATATTTCAAACGACGAGAAAGTGGAGCACGGGCTGTACAACACGCTCCACCAGCACGTTCAACGGTTATCTGATAAGGATGGGTCCGAAAAATCCTCGTCCGAGGCCCTGAGAGAACTCGCCGCTCTTTTTTCGTCGCCTCACTCATCCTTGTCAAGCTTTGAACTTTTGCAAAGCGGACTCGTAGATTCTCTTCTTTCGTTTGCCACGGACGAAGATCGATCGGGTGTGTCCCCCCGGCGATCCTTACTTACCACTGGTGATACTGAATTTTTCATCGATCCAGTGAACGCCCAACGGCGTCAAGACATGTTCCTGGAGGCGTTTTCGCGAAAAGCCAAGCCTATGCACATCCAGACACCATTTTCCGTGTTCGTTAAGAAGTTGCAGGAGAGCCTCACTCGGATGGAACCCTACGAAGTTGTTACCATCGCTCAGGGTGTCGATGGTGTGTTGGATGCTGTCGTACACATTATTGTCTCCGCTGACATCCGGAAGCAGATTCCAGGAGAAGTTCTCCGTCGCTTCTCGCTCGCCAACTCAGGCTCCGGTTGATCGCCACAGAAGACTCCGATGTTCCAAAAGCACTAAACAACATCGTTGTCTCGATTCACGCTATCGCGACTTTCCAAGCACTTCACGATTACTTGCGCCCCCGTATCTCTGGTCTTCTCAACAGCTCCCGCATTTTTGCAGCGCTGACGGGCAGTCTATCCTCCGCTTCATCCTCTCGCGCTCAGCCACCTGCGGAGAGTAGCACCAAGCCATCCGAGACGAGCACCAACGAATCTGGACCGACACGTCGCAGGAGTCTCCGGCTTAGCGCGAAGAAGGATGCCCAAAACAACGCGGAGGCCGGGAAGACCTCTAATGATGCAACTGCAACCGCAGAATCTGAGACATCCAAGATCGACGCGCTTCACGAGACAGGCGCGAGTCACGATGATACTCACATTGAGGCAGATTTCACCGACGATGAAGTTGATGCTGACGTATGCCATTTCTCTCCGATGCGCGGTACACCCCGTTAACTTCTCCGACAGGTGTTTGACGAGGAGCTGGATAGTGATCGTTCGATGGTAGAAAAGACCGTGAACCTTTCTGTCGCTGATGGTGAGGGATATTGCGTCGCGAATGAACCATCCCTTAACTGTTTCTAGACGGCTCGAAAGTTGAGGCACAAACCCCAGACGGTACGAGAGTTACGACACCGAACCCACTCAAGGAAGGTCCATCTGTCACGCAACCAAGCTCTTCCCAATCCAAAGTTTCCTATGCGGCCGCTTTGAAAAACAAGGCTGCTGATTGGCACCTCGAGTTCTCCATGGATGACTATGTGCTTCCTCTGGACCTTACAATCTACGGTGCCATCCACCAACACGAGGCCCGAAAGAACTCTGGTGCCACCGCCTCTTCAAGCGCGATCTGGCAAGGTGTATACCCTGTCAAATTTAGAAAGATTATGGCCCCTGCTCCCGACAGTGAGTAAATGGGGTATTTATCGTTAGCCCGCCAACTGATATCATATAGCTCGCTCCGATGGAATTGAGTTCGGATCAAGGAGTCGGACTCCCGCTCCTTCAGCCTCCTCCACGAACGACGCCCCTCATTCCAAGATCTTGCGTTTGCTGCGTGTGTTGCACCAAATCAACGCTCTTCAACGCGATAAACCTGGAGAACAGCGGAATGCCCTTCCAGAGTCCAGCTTCATCAACAATAAGTTAACCGCAAAACTCACTCGTCAACTGGAAGAGCCCATGATTGTCGCCAGGCAAGTCGTCTCGCGACTCCGTTTTCATCTCCCGGTCTAATTTATTCTGTCAGTTCATGCCTCCCTGATTGGTCCCTGGACCTGCCTCAGCACTTTCCCTTCCTGTTTCCATTCTCTACTCGCTACAACTTCCTTCAGTCGACATCGTTTGGTTATGCTCGACTCATCCTGAAGTGGCAGAGCCAGCAAGCGAGAGGCCAGGATAGTTCAAGGCGTGACGATGGAGTTGGGTTCCTTGGCAGACTTCAACGACAGAAGGTGAGGATATCGAGAAAACATATCTTCGAGTCCGCGGTCAAGGTGTTCGAACTCTACGGTTCGTCTTCTTCCGTGCTCGAGGTGGAATATTTCGAAGAGGTTGGGACTGGTTTGGGTCCGACGCTTGAGTTCTATTCTCTGGTGTCGAAAGAGTTCGCACGTCGGGATCTGAAGCTTTGGAGAGACGGGGACCAATCTTTTCCGGGAGCACACGTTCATCATCCGCTTGGATTGTTCCCGGCACCCATGTCGACTGATGATAGTGGCAATGACAAGGGCCTGTGAGTACACCAGTACTATTCTGTGTCAGATACTGAACGGACCCTCCCAGTAAACGGACGCACATCTTCAGAGTCATTGGGCAGTTCATGGCGAAATCTATGCTAGACTCACGAATCATCGACCTTTCCTTCAACAAGATCTTCTTGAAGCTCGTCCTGGGAGAACAGGTTGCCTTGACGCTTGTTAACCTCAAGGTACTGTCGATCTTCTGTGGTCTCAGCATGCTATTTATACTTCCTCATAGCTCGTTGATCCTGATCTTGCATCGTCCCTGGAGAAACTACAAGGGTTGTCCAAAAAATCCTATGGCGGAAAGGTTAGTGGACTTCCGGCTGTGACACCTATCTTTACTGAAAACCCTTTTAGCATGCTGGCAAGGTCGATCTGATCGAGTCGGTTTCGGTTGAGGATCTCGCTCTCGACTTCACAGTCCCCGGATACGACATAGAACTCAAGGTTCGGTGATATGGCATGGTTTTTGACTGGCTCTGACCGGATACTACAGCCCGGTGGTCGTGATATTATGGTCACTTCAGATAATGTCGACGAGTACATCGCTTTCGTCATCGACACTGTTATCGGCAAGGGTGTCCAGGCTCAGGCTAAAGCACTACGTGAGGGTTTTTCCAAGGTCTTCCCGATCAAGGATCTGGCAACATTCACTGTTGATGAATTGGTGATGTTGTTCGGGAACTCGGACGAGGACTGGAGCGAAGAAAGTAAGCGGGTGTATTTCCTCTCTGTTTCTCCCAATCTAACACGATGCATCAGCATTGGGTGAGGCACTCAAGGCAGACCACGGGTTCACTGCGGACAGCAAAGCGATCCAGAACCTGCTCGAGATTATGGCGGAATACGATTCCCTCGCCCGCCGCAGCTATCTTCAGTTTATCACCGGTAGTCCCAAGCTGCCGATCGGTGGTATGTCACACGCTGATCAAAATGAAACACATGTGAACACCCTTTGTAGGTTTCCGTGGTCTAAATCCACCACTTACCGTTGTCCGGAAGCCTCACGAATCGCCTTTGACGGCCGACGACTACCTCCCAAGCGTCATGACCTGCGTCAACTACCTGAAGCTTCCTGATTACTCTTGCAAGGAGGTTATGAAGCAGAAGCTGCGAATGGCTATGCTAGAAGGGACGGAAAGTTTCCATCTTTCGTAGCCTCGACAGACACTCCTCCTTTGTCCGACTGTTACTCTGAGGACATCAGTTTCCAACCCTCCATACATCTGTACTCGTCCCCCCATTGCTCTCTCAACTGTGAAGCGTTATTTCTTCCGTACATACACCGTATCGAATTGACCCCAGATAGCCGACTAGACGTTTTAGACAAGTTCTTGCACTCGAATCGGATGGAAGTGCCTTGAGACGCCGTGCTAACCGACTCCGTAGTAGTCGGTAAATGAGGGAGCGTTGCGGAGATTGATGTCGATGAGGATTGCTGCGATCACTCCGCAGGCAGCAGCAAGGCACCAGACCAGAGGCTCCTCATTCCCCTAAAGGCCCGAGGGGGGCTGATTCGCTAGGAATTCCCAAGGAGCATCTACGCCTCGACATGATCGTCAAGGGTTCTTCCCCCGGTCAATCTCGTCTTCTCGAAACCACTTCGATGACAGCGACTGCCGTTCCTCCTGACCATCCTCCCGAATACATCTCGCAATCGCAGTTCCATGTCGGCAAAGCCGTCGCTCTCGTCCCCTTCGTAACCCCTTCCCAGTTGAAGATCCACCTCGGGTTATTGAATGCCTTCAGGGAACTCAAGCTCAAGGTCCAAGAAAATTCTGGTATTGCCAACACGTTTCCACCCCTCGCTGGGGCTCTGGATTCGGAGGCACGCTGGGTCTGGTTTCTAGAACTCGCTTTGGAACGGTACGCTACCCAGTGCCATTGGTTGTTTTGCAATAAACTGAGAATAGTCCCTCCCAGATTTCGGAGATGGGTTCTGGCTCTCGGTGTATTGCGTACATCGGCGACCGCCGTGGATAACCCACCCCTGGACGTTTGGCTCATCTGGCACGCATATATGCTCAATCCGACGTACGAATAGTTCTTTTATCTTTCACTAGGGGTTTGATTGTATTGTGACCTCCCAAGGTGGTATGCCGAAGATCTCGAACGCGTGCGCGTTTTGGTGGAGCTCAAGAACCTCCCCGTTGCGCCTCTCGACTTACTCGTACGTCCGAAATTTGTTCGCACTTGTACCTGACTGAGGTGGTGTAGGAGGTTGCAGGTGACATATCGGGCTACAGGCCATCGCAAGCGGTTTCCGCCAGATGGGAGAGCGCCACCCGTGTCCCGTATGATCCGTTCGACTCTTTCTGGGAGCTCCAAGAACAAGAAATTCTGTGTCCAAAGTGTAATGTCCAATTTTTTATCCGTGAGTTTACGTTCAACTATCTGGCCGTCCACTGGCGAACCATCCCCAGCATATCTCACGGAGGAGCGGAGTGGTTACGCCGAACGAATGTTTTCGCACACTTGCAAACACTGCTCGTTCTCGATTGACAGGAGCAAGCTCGCGGTCGCAAAGTTTGCTCGTGATTTCGTCATGGATCCCACCAATTCCCGCGACGCAGAGAAGTATGGAAATGCCACTTACCTCCCGTACGTGGATCCGTCTACCTGTTAAAGTGGTAAAAGGTCCCTGATCGTAATTACCAAGTGGAACGCTCCTGGACCGTTCCGGCGAGATCAGCCCGCTGACAGCCAAGGCAATAAAGGCCGGCCTCTACCAAGGGAGATTCAAGTATAAGCATGACAGCGATGGAGGGACTCGCCCCTCATTCCCACGGGGGTCAATGATTGCAACCTACAAAAAAGATACAGACATCGAGCGATGGGAGAAAGACATCAAGGAAGCTGTCAAATTCTCTTTTGAGACCCTTCGCGATAAGCTCGCTCTCTACATGCGGCTTCCACTGTGCGTATTCTTTTCACGGAATCGGACCTGGTACTGATGTTCTTACCGAAACTCTGGTCAGGTTGAGGAAAATTTTGACTGCGTACAACGACGGCCGACCGTTCTCATTGGATCTAGTTGGCGCCGTGGGTTCTTACAATCCCATTTATTTCTTCTGTAGGGCTCACGGTCGTGCTGAACAGGTTCTTCGACAAGACGCGTTCACGGAAAAGATGCACCAGCTCGGTTGGAGCCGGCCTGGATTTTTTGACAGTGAAGAAGATGAAATTGCGCTGCACCACTGTGTTGCTAGATACCATGCGTACGTCTAGAACAGGGGGAAGATAGCGCTTTATATCACTTACACGCTGAACAAGGTTCCTGGATCTCATAGCCTCCGCACCAACCTCCTTCTTCGTACCAACCCTGGACATTGACATAGCATGGCAGTAAGCGAAGATCTTTCACCCACCTATCCAGGCTGACGCTCGGTGCAGCACACACCAACTCTTCCCGCAGAAGTACGGTGATGATTGCCGTAAGTATATCGAGAGATTTGTCAATCAGTTAGTCGTCTCCCGATCTGGATCGCCGTTGCTGGATACTAATGAGATCGGTTCCCTTCAAGCGACGATAAAGTCGAGGAGAGTCACCTCTCAAATGCGTTCGACATTACTTGCCGTGCATGGGAGGTAGGATTTTCCACCAGTCTTTGCCCCTGCAACATACTAACTGATCTGTCGTCGCAGCAACGTTTCGGTGTTCCCTACATGCATTGTGGCTGTCCCTTACCGGTTAGTACACGCGCGTTTCCTTTCCCCAATCATGGTGTTGACTTACACGCGCACCCCACACCAGGGTGACACCATTGGCCAGAAACTCGGCCGCCTCTCTCTCTTGGTAATGTCAAACCGCAGATTGTCGATCAACCCTCCAACCCGGGATGACTGCCTGCTCGCAACCCACCCCAGCGACCACAATGCGGTCTACGTTGAGACCATCAGCCACAAGGTGAGGGAGAAACGACTGGCTAAGATCCAGAAGAGGAAGACGAGGGATCTGGAGAGGCTGAAGCATGGGAAACTGGACGAGAAGACGTACCATAGGGGGTTGGACCATAATGCGGCATTCCTCGTGCCTGTTCCGATACACTATGGATATGGGGTCCCCGGGGCCGCCTGCACTGGGGTAGGAGGGTTTGGAGTCGGATGCGCAACTGTAAGTGGCTTTCTCATCTGCCAGCTGTGTTTCTGTTATCTCATCACTCCTCCCAAAAGGGCGTAGGCGGGTGTGGGGGAACTGGCGGCGGTGGAGGTTGTGGGGGAGGTGGGGGAGGTGGAGGCGGTGGGGGAGGGGGAGGATGTGGGGGAGGGGGAGGGTGTGGTAAGTACACTCGGGATCTTCTCTCCCGTTTTATGGATTCTGACGATATCAACCAGGCGGAGGGGGAAGCTAATTGTGAAACCTCAACATCATCCGAGAGGCGATATGCGACGTGGGGAGATTTTTGTCACCCTCTGTTCTATTTAGTTCAAACTACTGTTGCCTGCTGGCCTGCTCCTTGACCGCTTGATTTGGTGCACGACAAACATTGATGGATGGAAAGGCAGCGAGCGTGAAAAGTCCTACCTCCAACCCATGGTAATAGAGACGACCCAAGCTCTCCTGTCACTTTCGCCTTCGCCCTCCCTTTCAACCTCCCAACTTCTCTCCTCAGGAGTTGCTTCCTTGCCAGAATTCGCACGGATCTCCACAACACGGTGCAGTCGAAATCGCCGTCGATCCTCGACGGCTTTCAAGAATGCCCGAATCGTCCACCTCCCAGTATGCAGCCCCGCGATGAGATGGACGGAGGAGGTCGAGGGGTCATCGACGTCATGTTTGAGCAGAGATTCGAGTGACCACAAAAAGGCGACATGCAGGTCTACATTCCACAGCGTGTCCGCGGCGATGATCACGTCGAATCCATTTGGGTATAACACGTGGAAGGGGGTGACATCGCCCACGGTCCAGTCGTAGGGAACAACATGAACGGAACCGTTAGAGATGTTGGATGCGACATTCTGCCTGAGAGTGTCGATGAGTTCTTCGTCAGGGTAGTCACTCAGAACGACTTGGACATCGTGTTTTATTTTCGCGAGGAGAATTCCTGGCAATCCGGCCCCTGCTCCCAATTCCAAAACACGGGTTTTGTGAGGATGCCGATAGCGGTTGAGATCGAGGAGGTGGATGTGATCTGCGAGGAATATGGAGGATATCCAGACGGAAGATGCATGAAGCGACCAATTTTCTGGCTTCGTGTCGGGGGTTTTGAGGTTTACGGTGGTGGATCCGTTGGTGTAAGTGAAAGTCGAACCCGGGTCAGAGGAGAGGGTGATTGCGGTGTAGTCGTACAAGGTGGATAGCGAGTCGGAAAAGATCTCTACGTCTTGCATGATCTCGGTTCAGGCTTGAGATAGGTATGGCGACTTTCCAAAGCCCCGGTTTCGCACACTACTCTCTCGCCTGGTCTCCCTTCCTCAACGGTACTCTCGCCGTCGCCGCCAGCGCGAACTATGGTCTGATAGGAAACGGAAAACTGAACATCCTCTCTGTCGACCCGAGTTTGGCATCGGGACCTATCTTGCAAAGGCAGTACGTCGCGACAGGAAAAGAAGAAGATTCGATTGAAGACCTCACAAAATTCTAGATTCGATACTCAAGACGGGTTATACGACCTCGCATGGAGTGAAGTTCACCAGAATCAGATCGTCACCGGTTCTGGGGACGGATCGCTCAAGTTGTGGGACATCACGTTGAATGTTCGGCTTCACCTCCTCCTCCGTTTCTCGCTCAACAATTGACAAGGCCAAAGTTAGGATTTTCCCATCCGGGCATGGCAGGAACACACAAGGGAAGTGTTTAGTGTGGATTGGTCTAATGTGAGGAAAGACACTTTCGCCTCGTCTTCGTGGGATGGCAATGTGAAGCTGGTGAGTGTGCGTTTAAAAATATTGCCGTTGTACGGCTAATAGTCTGTTCAGTGGAGGCCGGACCATCCGAGGTCTGTTGGAACGTTGAGAGCCCACAATGGTTGTGTCTATCAGGCAATTTTCTCCCCGCACCACCCGGATATCTTGGCTACTTGCTCGTCCGATGGGACGCTGAAGATCTTCGACCTTCGGGTTGCCGTTGCGGGCGGTTCCTCTTTCGCACCCGGAACCGTCCCTCCAGGATCGTTTGACACACCGGTTTCCCTCGCTGCATTGACCGTGCCAGCTTCGGGGATGGAGATCTTATCGTTGGACTGGAACAAGTATCGACCGTTCACCTTGGCAAGTGGTGGGGTTGACAAGACAGTCAAAGTCTGGGACTGCCGGATGGTGGGGATACCCCCACCTGGCGCTCCCCCTGTGCAAGAACCTGTGCAAGAGGTTGGAGGTGCTTGTGAGATCGCATTGAGCGGTCACGAGTATGCTGTGCGCAAAGTCCAGTGGAGTCCGCACAGACCAGATGTACTGGCTAGCGCATCCTATGATATGTCTTGTCGAATGTGAGTATGTTTCTCTCCTGTCACAAATCCCTCATCCTGATGAATAATTTACAGCTGGAGCACGACCCCAATACCCGGACGTGGCCATATGCTACGGATCCACGACACTCATACCGAGTTTGTTGTTGGCTGTGGTTGGTCCATGTACGATGAAGGGGTACTTGCCAGTTGTAGCTGGGATTGCCGAACAAGCGTGTGGCGGGTATGACTGAAATTGCAGTCGCCGCTTACAGTTGGTCATTCTATAGTACACTATTGGGGATTACAAAGTATAGCGGTGGTTTATTTGTTTGCCTCCTGCTGGAGACGACCCTTGTCCTGCTGGACGTTACCTGTGGTGGGGTGTATGAGGTGATGGTAGAGAAGATGGGCACAGAGATACATACCACTGATTTCCTGTTGACGATCGCCACTGACGGCACCGAGGACGGCGTCCTTCTTGCCCGATAAACGGTCCGCAGTGCCGTCGACATAGCCTTTGGCAAGAGACGCATTGTACTCGGCCTCGCCGGTAGTGTGCTCCTCACGGCCGGACTGTTGCAAGGAGGTAGCCCCCGTGAGATTACCGACCGTTTCAACGACAGTACCCTTGACGGAGTGGTATTGTCCGGTGGTCTTGCTGGAAAGGGGTCAACTGAGGAAGATGGAGGTAGAGCTGGAAGACGCGTACTTGGGCTGAGAAGAAGAGTCGGAAGACATTGTTGTTGGTGGGGAGGTGTGTCTTGGAGCGCGTTTGCCCGTGGGTTATATAACAAATGTGGTCGCGGGTGATGTCATTGGCCATGACGCAACTTTCCTCGATCCTGATCCAGTGGGAGCCGTAGCGACCGTGGGAAAGTGGAGAGAGCCTTACGCCGCTTACGTCCGACTGTCGGGCAAAAGCACCGCTAGAACTCTGAAATGGAGAGACAGCTAGCATCTCTGGATCTCACCCATGTCCTATGCGAGTCTCAGTCAATGTCTACAAGATTCGAAAAATCACTTATTATTACTATTCTCCACAGACGATGCAGATTCCCATTTTTCTTTTGGGTTGGCCCTCCTGACACTCTCACCGATTCTTCTCATGGCGTCATATGCCTCGCTGGCCGTCTTCACACGAGAGCTCACCATTTTAATCATGTGGGCTGGTCAGCTGTCTTGCGAGGCGTCAAATTATCTCCTAAAGCACTTGTTCAAGCAACCTAGACCGAACGGTTCGTCCCGTGTTTCCGATGAAACCAACGATGGTCTCCCTCGACGTTGCGGTTCTAATCCCCTTTCTTTCTATGTGAGCAGCCGATCTAGGTAACGGATATGGATTTCCGTCGTCCCATAGCCAGTGGATGGCGTATTTTGCCACGTTCCTCATCTGCCACGTCAGGTTCCGTCATCGTTTCACTCCCACAGGCAACAAATCCGTGGACTTGTTGTTGCGTCTGGTCGCGGTCCTCTGTTTAATCGCATGGGCTGGTGGAGTTGCCTATTCCAGGTGGGTCCCTTGTCCTCCGCAGGGTGTGGCCCGGCCAAGAAAGTTGATCATCCGTATTATTTGGCTACTCATACTCCAAGGTATGCCCTGGGTTATCATTCTGCCTTGCAAGTGTTGTGGGGTGTCGGGATTGGGATCACCTTTGGGATCGTATTCTACACCCTGGCGGAATTGGTCCCGGCGAGACGGCCCAAGAGCTTTTTGGGGACAATTAGAACGTGGATTTTAACGAACGAGGTGTCTACATGGTTCAGACTACGGGACGGCTGGCTCATCTGGGATGACGCTGGGCGTGAGCTGGAATGGCAGGCGTGGCGACGTGCGTTGACACACGCTGGTGGAACGAAGTCCGAGTAGAGCCTGCCCTAAACCCAGGACACGGTTTACACCTTGACCTTGTCCGTGGTTTGAAGAATACCCCCGTTCAGATTCCTACTTACTTATTTCCCTCCCATACCCACAAATCTTCTAAAAGGCATCTTTAAGTAGTTGCCATCCACCCATACCGCCCGTTTTTCTTGTTTATTCTTTTTCTTGAAACCCACGTCATCACCAACAAGAGACTCCCTCTTCTAATCTTCAATGGGTCGCCCTCTCTTCTCCGTCAACTACTCCCAACCGCACCCAGCGGTCTACGTTGACTCGGACCTCCCAGACGAGCACCCACCGGTTTGCGAGCGTTGGTCCTATTCCAAGCCTTTCGATCCAGACTCGGAGGAGTTCTTCCTTGACGAAATCTACGAGGCTCCAGTCGACCCTGCCACGCTCGAAAGTAGGGACCAGGCCCCCCTCTCTCCCATCGACGACGTCAGCTCCTCCGAATCCGGCTCCAGCGCGGATGAAGCCGACCGCAGCGAGAGAGAGGATTTGATCAGGGCGGCAAGAGATATCATCGATTCAGACACCGCCGGCGTCGTTAGAAGGGTCAACCAAGCCAGCGAACAGAGGCTTAGGACCGAGACCGCCAACAACAATACGGGTGTAAACCAGTCCACCGCTGGTCCCAGGACGATCATTCCCATTTCCCTCAACACCACCCCTGGACGCCCACAACCCGTCGTGATCCCGTCACCCCAGACACCCACGTTCGCCACCCCCTCTACCCCTCCTTCAGCATCCGTTATGGTCACCCCGGGTACCTCGTTCCCTTTCCGTGCTTCCCCTCAAGACGCGACCCCCAGATTCTACACCTGGGAAACTGACAACCATGATCCCTACTGGACAGTCAGGGCTCCCCTCAACCGCCTACCCAGCCCTTCTCCCAATCGCAGGCCCACTGCTAACCACTGGCATGTCAGCGCCCGGGGAGTGAGAAGCGTCGCGTTCTGAGATGCTCTCCCACATATCTACTCCTTAACCGACTGAGTGCACACGTTCGTTCTGCTGTCCGTTCCCCGCCACCCTTCTATGTTATCCGTCCCCCGTTCCTTACTGTACTAGCTTGTGCTTCGCGCTTTGCAAGACCACCTCCGTTTGCTTTATGTCGGGCGTTCATCGATACATACGAATACATGTCATAATACGATACGTATCATGAAGTACTAGTACTTGTTACGGTATCATCCTCCTGTTTGCTATACGGCCTCGCTCTCGTTTTCCCTTGGTTCTTGTGGTGGATTTTGGCTTTACCATAGACTCGGATATATCTCTGTTTCATATCCTCTTCCCACAATGACTGGTGGTCCGATCGGCTGATGAGGCTCCTCCGTCTTCCGGGTCCTCTCACCCCTTCCTCTCTGCGACTGCGATTCATGAGCACCTCAAAACTCCCAGGATCCACCATCCCACTGCTCCCTAACCTAGCAAGCTGCAGAGAATGGAGAAAAAAAGTCCGGAACGACCACAAATCGGTCGGGTTTGTAGCCACCATGGGTGCCTTGCACCCGGGACATCTCAACCTCGTCCATCACTCGAAACAAGCGAACGACAAGACGGTCGTATCGATTTTCGTCAATCCGGCTCAGTTTTCGCCCTACGAAGACCTCTCCAGCTATCCCCGAACGATAGAACAAGATTTACGCAAGCTAGAAGAGATCGGGGGAGTTGACGCTGTGTTCCTGCCCGGGATGAAGGATATGTATCCATCTGGGATCGTTCAGGACGTCGAACAGCAGCGAGGGACCTTCGTGGAAGTCAAGGGGTATGGAAGCGAGATGGAGGGTCGCAGTCGGCCGTCGTTCTTCCGAGGGGTCGCGACTGTGGTCACGAAACTGTTCAACGCAGTGGAGGTACATTCGGATTATCGATATCGTGTCTCGGCTTCCCTGAGCGTTCACTCTGTGCCTTAGCCTACGCGTGCATATTTCGGGCAGAAAGATATCCAACAAGCGCTTCTTCTGAGACGGATGTGTTCCGACCTTCTTCTCTCTCATCCTGAGCCCAAGAACCTCCACATCGTGCCGACGGAACGAGACACGGTGGACAACCTGGCTTTATCTTCGAGAAACGCATACCTTGGTCCGGGGGAACGCAAAGTCGCAAACACCCTTTATTGCGCTTTATCTCTGGCGAAAGAAAGTTGGGAAACCGGGCTTTCGAAATCGGAATGCGTGGCGGGGTCAAAGGAATTGGTGGAGAATGCCCGGGCCAAGGCTGGGGTTGAGATGAGGTTGGACTACATAGAACTCAACGATTCGGACAGCTTCGAGGTGGTGGGAGATGGCGAGACCAATATGAGTTACGGGACGCGACCGGTCTTGTTGAGCGGGGCGTTGTGGGTGGGGAGGACGAGGCTGATCGACAACCTCATCCTCGGTGACCCTGCTCTGTTGGGAATCCTCAACTCTCATGTCGAGGTCAAAGTTTGATTCTGGTCCTCTGCCCTCTCAGAGGCTTTTAAATTTATCCGCTTGTCATCCCTTCGTTCAGCAGGAATGTGAAGAAATGCATCCCTGGCTCACCGCACGAGCTGACGTGGACTATCCACCTCCTCTAGGTTGATATAGTATTCCCAACTTCTACGAAGCTGGAGGAAGCTCTCGCCCAACAGACTACGACCTATGTGCAAACGAGATCGAAACTCGCCCCCTTTCTTCAGCTTGTCCAGGACAAGATCAATGCGCTGGAGCCCAAAAGGTCCGTGTTGCACAGACGCCGCCACTTCAGCTTGTTGACTGCCGTCGATTCGAAAAATCGTGCGTTTCTTTAGTGATGTGATCGCTTTTGGGTTTAACTCTCGCGGGACGGACGAGACGTGGTGTATAGACACTCGAGGTGTCCTAACTCTTTCAATCGATCCGGGGACTTACCAGAGGCTTGGGTTGCTCGGCGTGCCACTGCCTTGGAAAGTTCACCAGAACCGGTACAGTATGTGGATCGCCCATTCCTGTCTCCCTCTTTCCTGAAAAGCGCGAGATGTTTTTTTTCGGGTAATAGTCGTTGTGCTTTCGCAAAAAGTTCCAAAGGGGGAGAAACACTGGAATCCGCTTGGTGCCAAACAAAAATCGGCCTTGGAGCTGTACGACGGCCTCCGCGAAAAAGCAGGGTTTGATTCTTGGGATGTCGTTTATCATTCTAAGAGCAATGGTGTGGCCAAATTCTTTGGATGTCGAGTATTCGTTTACGCTTACTAGGTGAATTGACCAATCGGTCGAGCTCAGTCCAGGTCCACTCTCGCAAAGCTACTCACGTCAATGTCTGCATCCCACACGTCAACCTATCACCGCCATCGAGCACCGACAGAGAAGAACGCGAAGATTGGAAAACATCCCTTGACGAGTTTCAGGAATGGCTTGGACTCGCATGCATGGGTTCCCAACGGTGATTCCCGTGATCTAACAATTCATATGGGTTTCAAGTTTTGAGCGAATGTTGCGGCTGATGTGTGAGTTCCCGCAGCCTGCAGGCGAACGATAGTGTGGACCCTTACGTCGCCGCGTACCATCCGCCCGAGCCAAATACCATCGGGACGGTCACACATCTTCAATGGAGCGGTCTCTTGCACCCGGATTTCACGCATGGACTCCTCCAGACCTGCTTGTAAGTGGAGGTTTCACTGGCCCGCTCGTCCAGCGGATCACCCTACCACGTCAACCCGATGCTGATGATTGGAGTTACTCCACTATCAAAGGGATATACTCTCCGTTGACGGACATCCCCCATTTGTTGGCATCATCGCCCATTCGAATACAAACACGCCAGTCGGGTTTCTGAATGCCCAGAAACCGGAACGAGTGGCGCCGGCAAGGTTGACAAGGGGCGACGGGGAAGACACGCGGAGCATTCTCCTCACCTCAGATGGTCGGTGGTCTTTGACAGAAATCATCGGGCAATGGGATGCTAGATGGGGCTAAACTATCAAACCGAGGGTCGGGTATCGATACTGATGCCAACAGGAGGTTGTGCCACCTCCATCTCAAGTGTGTAAGTGTGCAATTGATCAAAGCTATGCGTGAAGAGCGATGTGCTAACGAAAACAAATAGACTACATATTACCCTACCCCACGTCATATCACGGTTGTTCCGTTCTATGGACGAGGAGTAAGAAGAGGACAAATTACAAAAGGGATATTGTGTGATGGTCCGAGAGATTCATAACTTACACGACGAACTTGACCTGCTTGTCCGACAATTTTTTCTCTAATTCGTCGAGGCTCATTAACTTATCGAAGTCATTGGCCATCTCCAACCGCAACTCCTAAATGGCAAGGGCGAGTCAGCCCTTGTGCTCCGAAAGCGACTGTACCCGCGTACCTGAGATTGCAAAAGCGCTAACCAACTGTATACCCCAAACCCTCTCCGTGGGATATTAAGCGGTAACGTCGGCACGAACAACTCTCCAATGATTCCCAGGACCAGCACAATTATGGGGAGACCCACCAACTGCCACTGCTTGTAAGTGACATATGCGAGCGTCTGATCTGGATACGATTGTGCGACGACGGGCCCCGACCCCGCGAGATATGGCAGAACGTTAGCTGCGTCGACCCGGGCACGGACGATGGTGAACCGGTCTGGGGAGAGTTCGGTATATCCCTCAGGTCCAGCACCTTCGGTGAAAGAAACAGCCTGTTGGAGTAGGTAGGGGTTAGAGGAAAATGATATGCGGGGGTACGGCAGGACACACGGTAGGAGAGGGGACGTAGAAACGGTCCCGTCCATTATCTTTCACCATCTGATTGATGCTATTATCGTGGGCTACGAAGAACGCAGGGTTCTTTCCCGTATTGTTGAGATTTCTGGTGTTGTAGATAGAGGGTCCTCGTATTTTACCACTCGGAAACAGCGAGGTACTGCCGTAACCTTTCTCGACGATTCGCAGAGCGGTGGGGGATCCGATAGACATGTTGTATGCCTCTATGATCCAAGGTTCGTACTTTTGCACGCAAACTGCGGCATCGTAACCGATCCTGGTTACCACTCCGTTGGGATCTGGCAGCGACTCGTTCGCGTACACAGGGAAACGACCGGAAGGCGTGAAACTGGTGTTGAGTCTGATGAGGACCGTTTCGACGGTCATCCATCCCTGATCACCAATCAAACCCGTATCGAGAATCGTGCGGGTGTGGAAGCTATGGGCCACACCATTATTCCACCATTTCACTGCAGTGCGCGGGTCAGATGTGAAGAGTGTGGGAGGGGTTTACAAGAACTCACCGAGGTAGGATATCGTTGATTGGTTGATATTTGAAGGGATGGTATCGTTCGTGTCTAGGAGCTTAAGATCCGGTGTCGTGAGCTGATTCGGTAGATCCATGCCGTACACCCCAAACAAGCCCCGAAGAAGGTCTTGAGGTAGGAAGGCGTAGGTGAATGATTGGTTCGATGAGGGTATCCTTACATGGGAGCGAGTCAGAAAATTGGTTAAAAGAAGGGTGCAGTTAAGTTGCTTTACAGGTTAACTTCGGGATCAGGCAGCTTTTTGCAATGAATCCTGACTCCCCACTGGGGGTACCTAAGAAAAGCGCGAATATAAGGTTACCGAGCTACATCTTTGACAGAGGCAAGGCGTACCGTAAAACCGCACCGGTGCCGCTCTTAGGTGCGTTCCTACTCGTCAAGGCAAGAGTATTGTTCGGAGCATCCCTCAGGTTGATCGACGTAGATTGGTTGGTATTGAAAGTCCCAGCCCCAGAACCGCCAGGGACGAATTGGGACAAACTCGGTTGGGCGAAGTAAACGGTTTCGTTGCCGTAAGCGAACTCGACAGTGTCTGGCGCGCTTCTGCCGTACGGGAGCAAGGTCCATGTTTGAGCAAAGTCCTGGATACAGTGCCGGTTAGAACGGACTGACTCAAATTCATTTGCTGCAGGCTAACCTCAAACGCGCCGAGTTGGGCGGTTGCCCTATCGACATCATCCTGGGATAAGTCTCCAGCGATCAAAACTTCGCGGTATGTCATGCGTTGGTTCTGTTTGAAATTAGGAAAGTACAAGAGAGAGGCACGTTTGTGGCACCTACGCGGACGAAGGTTTCGATCACCATGATACGCCCAAACAGGAAGGGCAACAGAGGACCCAAGATGGCGAGGACGATGAAGAATCCTATGAAGAGGGACCATGGTCGTTTACTGTAGGAACGTGAGATGGCGCGGGACAGAAGACGGTCTGAGAACGGACTCGTATGATTTACGTGAACACCTGGCGGTCTCCCGATTCCCGAAACGGGATATAAAGACGCGGAAGGCGGGCAGGAAGCTTGTGGGATTGTGCGAGTTCCTGGCCAGATCACGGAGTTTCATTCCACCGCCTTCGTAACTCATGTGGATCACGGTGGCCCACGCTGAACGACGTCAGTCAGAAAGTCGCGACACCAAACCACAGACGTGAACTCACTCGCTGCCTCGAGGTGTTGCACTCCTATCCTGAGAAGAACGTATGCGAGAGCGAATCCGACCCCCGAACACCACATTGCGACGATAACTCGTACGGTGAATAATGATTTATCCTTCGCCACCAGCGTGAGGATATAGAGCGCTGGGTATGCAATGAGACATAGGACGGTGAGGATTGCGATGTGGGCAAAGCTCGGTCTCTCGAAGCCTCGGAACAGTGGTTTTGATCGCGGTGGCTCGAAGCTGAGGTCTGCGAGTCTGAGGCGAGGTGACTGTCGACTCGAAAACTGAGGTTTGTCGGTATGCTGGAAACTCGTCGTGGATGGCGATGGGGAGGGCCCGGCTGGGTATTCTGCATCGAACTCTCTCCTATTTGGCGTCAGAAGAAAAGGGTCAGCTTGGTTGAAGGGTGTGGCCGAGTCCGCGGTGGGGGGAGGGCTCCAGTCGTTGTCCCTCATGCGAACACGCTCCATGCTGAGAGTTCAAGGAAAGAGGAAGTTCTGGGGCCATCTGACGTTTGCGTTGACGTATAAATATATAGGGAAGGTGGGACATGGTATTTGCAGCACAGGATGCTAAAGACTTCAGGCACACCGGTCCACCTATCGCCGCTACCGTTCCCGTCTGCCATCTGGGGATCCCAAGTCAAAGATAGGGACACAGCCCATCAAGGAATCCACTGTTCCTCTGCCCAGGTATCGAAAAACCCCGGCGGGTCTCCGTTCTGGAAAATGATCAAACACCGCTCCATGGAACCCAGGGTCACCGCAGTTAGCTCTATCTGATTGCCGGAACCGGAAATCCCACAACCGGTCTCATTGGCGCGCAGAGATCTCAACAGCATTCTTGAAAGCCCCAAGCATAGCCGTCAACTGTATCTTCTCACTTGCACCAGCCGCCAGTCGGTGTCTAATGGCAATGCCTCCGTTGAAATAGTAGTGAAATGAACGAACAGACGACATACTCAATGGTCGCCAGGATGTCCAAAAGGTACACCCGAGCCGCAGGTCTTAGCTGGAGCCCATCAATGAATTCAAACGCCCCGTTGAGCAGATCGGGAAGCGCCATGCCACGTTCCGTCTTCAACGCAGAGATCACTGATCATTAAGATTTATCAGCGTCCGTCACCGTGACCACCACATTCACACTCACTGCTGTATGCTGTCGTGAACTCATCCGCCAGCATCGAGTTGACGATCGTCTCAATATCAGAAGGGTGCGGGTTCCCGGTGCAGTTGTAAACCTCCGTTTCGCCAGTCAGGTCGTAGGCGGCGTGACAGGCCTGAAGAACATTGAGCGCTCGTCGCATGTCCCCCTTCGTGAGCTTTAACAGCGCCTGTCTCCCTTCTTCCGTTATCCTCACGCTGGCAACGTAATCAATGACCATCTCTCTTCTGTCCGTGAACAAGAAAAAAAAACTTACTCTTCAGCCTTGATGACATAATTGAGCTTCTTCTCCACCTCCGAGATGGGATGAGGAGAGAATCTAAAGCGTGTGCACCTACTCTGCACCGCGGGTGTAATTTTGTTGACGTAGTTGCATATGATGCAAAACCGGACGTTCTTGGTATATTGTTCGATAACACGACGTAGAGCCGCTTGAGCCGCGGTGGTCATCATGTCTGCTTCATCAAGGACGATGAGTTTGAAGCCAGATGAATAGAGTGTCCTCGTTTCCGCAAAGTTTTTAATCTGCTCGCGAACGACATCTATCCCGCGATCGTCGGAGGCGTTCAACTACGAAAACCGGTCAGGAACTCCGTAAATAACCCGAGAAAGCGACCATACCTCCAAGATCTGCTTCTTGTAATTCGGACCGTATATACGGCGAGCGACAGCCAAGATTGTTGATGTTTTCCCCGTTCCAGGAGGACCGTAGAAGAGGAGATGTGGCAGTCGGTTCTTCTCGATAAACTTCTCAACTGGGCGTGGTCTAATGTGAGCGAGACGTCCAGCACGGCGGGGAAGGAACATACTGGTACTGATAATATCCTGGTGCGACACGACATCATCCATGGTCACCGGGCGATACTTCTCCACCCTGAGTGCGGAAACCGCGTTGAGGATCCATGAAGCGTAAGAACGAGCCGACATACCAGGGCAACCCATTGTCTTCTTCTGGTAACGCGGGCTCTGCGGCCTTACCCTTGCCTTTCTCTACAGTAGAGAAACGTGGGAGGTCTACGTCGACCATTTCCACATCATCGCCAGATGCCATCGCGTCGCGTCCGCTCTCGATGAGGTGGAACCGTCAATGTCGCGGGTGTGGCTGAGGCGGATGTTGCCGAGTCGGAGTTTGAACTTTATTTTCGCGATAGACAAAACTTTGGGCCAGCTGCCTTGCTTACTCACAAATCTACGCTTTCATCGACGATTCCACCGTTCTTCTCGTTGGATAGATAGAAGGCGCAGACATGCAGATCTTTGTAAAAACGTGAGCCTTTCTCCCCAGAAACCTTTCTGCGCTTTGTTCTGACCGTTTTTGCAGCCTTACGGGCAAAACCATCACCCTCGAGGTTGAATCCTCGGACACCATCGACAATGTCAAGGCCAAAATCCAGGACAAGGAAGGGTGAGGTTCTGTCCCCACTTCTTCCATTGGCCGTTTACCAACCTCTCATTCAGAATTCCCCCCGACCAGCAGCGATTGATCTTCGCTGGGAAACAGCTGGAGGATGGTCGCACCCTCTCTGATTAGTAAGTTTCCTTTAACTCGACTAAATCTCGACCTTAGTAACCTCCCATCTTCTTCCAGTAACATTCAGAAGGAGTCCACTCTCCACTTGGTCCTTCGTCTCCGTGGTGGTGCCAAAAAGAGGAAGAAGAAGACCTACAACGTGAGCCAATTTATCGTCCGACAATACAACACACCCCTTGACACGGTCCGATATTATAGACCCCCAAGAAGATTAAGCACAAGCGTAAGAAGGTCAAGATGGCGATCTTGAAGTACTACAAGGTCGAATCCGACGGTAAGATCAAGCGTCTCCGTCGTGAATGCCCTACTACTGAGTGCCAGGCTGGCATCTTCATGGCCTTTCACAAGGACCGCCAATACTGCGGCAAGTGCGGTTTGACGTATACCTTCACCCCCGGTACCAAACCTCCTGTATAGTAGAAAACCCTTATCGTTTGTAATTGCTAGCGTGAATACGAAGGTTCTCTGTACATCATTACGTCAGCCGTTTCAGTGGTGCAGTTCTGAAAAGACGCGACATCCCGACACTCCAAACGAACAGGAAACTCTGACACAGGCGGGACCAGTACCAGGGACCGTCGTGCGTGTAATACGCCTCGACAAATGAACGATGGGAAGTCAATAAGTTACACGAACTTCTTGTTACAGAAGCGGCACGAAGTATAGTAGTCCTGTCGTACGCTTCCGTAGCTGGCACACTGCATGAAGTCGGTTTTACACCGTGGGCAGTAACAGGAAGACCCAGCAAACGAGTAGGACATGCGATCATCGTGTCCGGGGCAACTGGGCTCACTGCACCGCAACATAACACCGTCTATTACACCGGCGAGGGGGCCGAATTTCTTCAGGTCGAGGGCTGCTCGTATCCCAAGCTTGAAGGGGCCTGCGCGGTGGACCAACTGATTCCCAGAGGTGTTACCGATCTTCTCTTGCACACGGGACATCGTGGCCTCGTTCTTGAACGTTGAAAAGAGTAACCGACACTCCATTTCCACGACTTGCTGTTCACTGTTATATAGGTACCGCTGGTTAAGTAATCCCCACATCAATCCAGGAGAACCGCACTTAGCAGTGAAGCGCGAAAAGAGTTCTTCGACGATGTTGTCCTCGGATAACTTATTTTTGATGTCCTCCAAGGCGAGGTCGTGGAGGGGTTTAAATCTCAACTTTCAGCGGTGCAGAATCAATATCACGCCATGAATCGAAGCTTCAGTTAACCAACGGAAACTCACCAAGTTGGCGAGAACGTAAATGCTCTTTGGTGAACAAGGAGGGGGGGCGTCGGCCGTGGTTTTCTCGATGATATACCTCAAGCGGGAGTCGACACCTTGCGACCTAAGGGGGGCGAACGAGATTTTGCCAGTGCATTTATAGAAGAAAAGGGATCTCCATCTAGAAAGGGAGAACGAAACCTCGATCACGTGCAGGGAAGGCGAGAGGCGAAATCTCAACTCACGTAGAAAACGATCCGGGGGAAAGAACAGCACGGGTTTCCCCATTCCATCCCTCCGTACCGTCTTGTGTAGATGCTGGAACACACTCTCCAGTTTCCATAAAGTCGCTTTCGCAGTCGCTCTCGGCGTCCGCCTCCCCCACCGAATCCTTCGTTAGAGTGCTCTGGTTGTTGGAACGTCTGATACCTTTGGTGCTCGTTCAGTCACAAATATGCGCAGTCGCTGTGCACCCTCACTCACAAGCTTCTAATCCATTGCCTGCGGTTATACTCGAGAAGTAAATGGCCTCCAAGGTGCTACCCTTTCCTGGATGCCGAGCCCAATACTTCCGGTCAAAGAAAACCCCTTTACGGATAGATTTCACCATCGCGGTCCGGAGGGCGTTGCAACTCGCGGGGTCATCGATGTTTGTAGGCTATCCGAAAGATCAGAATGAGCCCCAACGCCAGGATGAATGAGGGATGGGCGAACAGAAGGTATACTATCGGATGTTGTGGTAGTGCCACCATCTTGATTGGCGGTTCGCCAAAGTAGTGAGAGCGTGTCCGTCACATGTCCAATATCCCCTTTGAAATGAGCATCAATTATGTCGCAAACCTTCATCCATGCCGTCATCCCCGCGGGATCGTTTTGCAAGGTAAACAGGAGTTGATTGACACACGCCTTCCTAATGTCGTCATGTCTGCAGCCCGTGGTTAGCTCCGAGCACTGCACGGACGTGCCCTGGACCCACCTCGATGTAAATGTACTGAAGGTTTCCTCGACGATGTCACAATTCTCTAGTCCACTACGGATGTGACTGAGAGCGAGACCTTTCAGTACAGGAGTGTCGTACTGGGTTCGGAGCGGGAGAACACGTAAAGTTACTAGGGCGGTTTGAGTGAGAATAAACGGACGCACTTTGTCAGCGAGCCGATAGACAGACTTGGAGGAAGGCGGTTGTGGAACCTCATCATCGGTCGTCTCCGAGCTACGATTCCCCCGGGATCCAAATGGCGCAAATTCTATCCGTCCCGAGTAAAGGTACAAGATAAACGCTTGAAATCTACCGTCTGGTCAGCAAATTATCTCGACCGGCCCACGCGACCTTACGTGACGAATGCCATGTCGGGTATCCTGACGATTTTCCCCTTGTTAGTGTGTTCGGTGTAGTTTTCGTGATCAGACTCCCCGCCTCCCAGGAAGTGGAGTGGCTTAGAGGAATCTGCCCTCGATACATCATGAGAGGGTTTTGGCAGAGTGACCTTCTCATCCTCATCGTCCTCGAGGTCACTGTCAGAGTAGTAGTCATAATCCCCCGTGGATCCATCATTGCCGAAGTCGTCATCAAAATCCTTGGGTTCTGCCTCTGAAAATTTTCCAAAGAGAACTGTTTGGATAGCATGGTGAGACTATTGGTTGGTGGGACTGGGAATAGGGGGCTCACGATCGTTGAAATAAGGGACAGATCTCAATACATGGCTACTCACGTAGAACGCCTTGGGCCCACAGACCCCGCCAGAGGAGTTCCTGCGCGAGAATAAGATTATCTTGGTGTCGACAAGTGTCCCAGTGGCGATGCCTTTGTTTAACGCCTCACGGAAGGAAAGTGTGGTAGCCATCGTGTTGCAAAGTAACAAGTTGATCGTTATCCATGGGTAGGGGATTCAGGGGTCCCCTCTGAACTTGAGGCGAAATCTAGCCTAGGTAGGGGCCCCGAACGCTACCATTAACGGTCAAGCTGGAAACGGTGAGCCGAGCCCCCTAAGTTCGCACATCAGACAGGTTTTGATATAGGCAGTACGCGTCGGACCCATGAAATCCAAGGCGCAATTCTTCCGCCGTAGAGAGAGTGCGCATTGTAGATACCAAAGGTTTCC
>Ga0307515_10001216_pt1 | contig 58859 bp, 78 predicted proteins | sample 17_EM_MG_FD_194513 | JGI IMG/M metagenome (GOLD analysis project Ga0307515, IMG submission 194513) | Populus trichocarpa ectomycorrhiza microbial communities from riparian zone in the Pacific Northwest, United States - 17_EM | ecosystem: Host-associated > Plants > Roots > Unclassified | place... | reverse complement strand
GTGGGGGTTTCTGGTATTGTAGATATCATAGCGATAAATTTACGGGTAATTAGTTGAATTACCGGGGCGAACTGGGTTAGTAACCAATTAGGGCCAATTTGCGTTTTAGGTTTTTCCTGATGGCTCCCCGTTCCATCAATTTCTACCGTGTATTATCCCGTTGTTTTTGGTTTGCGTCTGCTATGTCCATCCGGTTACTGAATGTGAATGAGACTTGTAGGCACTATACCTTATAACCTTGATGTAAGACGGCGTCGGAAAAAAATCGGGTCTAAGTTGTTCGCGAAGAAGCACTTTTTACACGGATGTAGTTCTTGACTAACGGGGTCCATTCTTCGTCCAATTGTGGTAAAACACCCTCACTTAACTTTTCCGCATCAACTCCAATCCACCCAAGTGCCCGCCCATAGTATTCTGCCGCTTTCGAGGTGCTCCCTGATCGGCCCCCTTCCGTCAAAAGCCCGATCAAATGCCATGCTTCCGCTGCGGACCTGCGGGAATCCCGGAGTAGACTTGAGGCCGGTCGTTGCATCGAGGTTGATCCAGAGTATGGAGCGATCAGTGGGGAATTTACGACGGCGGAGAGAGCGGTCTCGCGTCCGGAAGCTCGCTGCGTTGCTTCGGACAAAGCGAAGGCTACTCGTTCAGAAGATTCCGCTGCGTTGGTGAGCCACTGGATTGAAGTTTCTGGTGACGAGCGGAGGGCGTGTTGGACTTCAGCGAGGTGTATAGAGAAAATTGCGGAACGATGGAGGATGTAGAGAGCGTGGAGTGTTTCTCCGGGTGACGATGAGGAAAATGGCGCCGGTTGCTTGATCGACCGTATCAGGTCCAATGACAGAGTCTCCGTTTCTCGGGCTTTCTGTAATTGCCCTGTTGTGGCATAAAAGGCCGAGACCGACACGAGGGTAGATATGAGGGATCTCTGTGCAAGAGGAGACGACGGAGCTGAGGTAGGCACGACGAGTGGGACCCTTGTTGTGACGTCCTTTCCTTCCACGAGCTGAACCGCCCGCGTCCACCATACCATTGCGTCGTCAAAGTCGCCTAACCGCCTGTTGAGGTCTCCTAATCGCCGCGCGGTCTGTGAGGCTTCTACCCCTGAGGGAGGGAAAGCCTTCCACATGCGTTCCAGCTCGGACCTCGCTTCGAGTAAAGAGTTCTTATACCCCAATGATTCCAGGAGGGTCGCATGGCGGGTGATGAGTATTCGTAGGGTATCTTCTGATATTTTTGAGCCGTTCGCACGATTCGTTATTGCCATACCAATTGCAATTTTTAGGAAGTCCTGGGCGGAACGGGTAGCGGAATCGAGGATGTTTGGAGCACTTGAACTGTTCGACCCTCCAATGACGCTCTCGCCTGAGCCTATTCCCCAGTTCTGGGCCATCCAAGCACCGCGTACTGCATGCCTACATCTAAAGCCCAACGCAGGCTCTGTACCTCCCGAATCGCGCGGTGACCACCTATCCCCCTGCAAATCCCACTCCCACTTCCGGGCGTCAGGGTCCGTTTCAGCTGCGAGTGCAACGTCCTCCACGTAAAAGTGAGCCGCCTCGAACGCTGTGCCTAGTGTGACACCAAGGACGAAAATTCCGGCGAGCGAGAACTTGAAGACTCTGCCGAAGTACTCTGTTGCGAACGACGCCGGATTGTAGTAATTTTGGGCGATGACTTTGAGCGGGTCTTGCGAAGGCCCCATGCTGAGGTTTCGCAGTCGTGCATCCCGATGGCGCAGAAGACGTACATTCCACCGCGGACAACGGCGAAGTGCGGAACGAGCGGGGATGAACATCAAAGATGACGGAGGCGGGTGCGGCTGTTCCAATCCGATCGCGAATGGCAGAAACCTCAGACGCGTCTTGTCTTGTGCGTTCATGAAGTTCTACATCGATGACTTACCTGTGCGCGTTCCCCCTCACATTCCATGGTTCTATTGACTGACATTTATCCAGATAATCTTTCCTTATGACCGTATATACCCTGGTCTGCAGTTCCCTTGTCACATCGTCAATTAAATCTCGTTTACACCCCTCTGGCAGAACAATATGCTTATATGTGCGACCTCAAGCGTACCCTTGACGCCACAGTAATTTGTCTGCCACTTGTTGAAAGTTCAGCTACAAAATTTTCTTAACAGGGACACTGTGTGCTCGAGATGCCTTCGGGGACAGGGAAGACGGTTTCACTCCTCTCCTTGATCGTCTCTTACCAACAGGTGACTAAATGCCCTACCGCGCATAACACATCCTGACGGAAAACCGTAGTTCTTCCCGACTAAGCGGAAGCTCGTCTACTGTTCACGGACTGTCCCCGAGATCGAGAAAGCGTTGTCCGAGTTACGTCGCTTGATGGAATACCGGATCGAAGCCGCTGAGACGGAAGAAGAGAAAGAAAAAGAGCACAACTTTACTGGGCTCGGGCTCACCAGCCGGAAGAATCTGTGTATACACCCCGACGTACGGCGGAGGTCTTGAATATCGCCCACGATCGCTCAACCTTTCACAGGTTTCCAAGGAGAAGAAAGGGGTCGTTGTAGACGCTCGGTGTCGGGATATAACCAATGCCGCCACCGTCCAGAAAGGCCGAGATAATCCGGGCTCCGTTGATTTGTGTGACTGGCATGAGGTGAGGGTCATACCAAATTGGATTTTCCTCGAAGGTGACCGTTCGAAGAACCTAGGGAAGATGGAACCAGGGAAACTTGTTCCTCCTGGGATATGGACGCTAGCAGATGTAATGGAGTACGGACACAAACACGGAACGTGCCCTTACTTCACCGTTCGCCGGATGGTGAGTTCCGCCCTGTGCGGCTTCCGCCCGGCCACTGAACCTCATCGAGATGCCGTTTGTCGACGTAATCATTTATTCCTTCCACTACCTACTCGACCCGAAAGTCGCGGACCAAGTGTCGAAGGAACTTGCGAAGGATGCGATCGTCGTCTTCGACGAGGCTCACAACATAGGTAAATTCAGTCATTATCCGCTCAAACCGATGTCCTCACCGCTTGAGAGACAACGTCTGTATCGAGTCGCTGAGCATAGATCTGACTCGCCCTATGCTGGAGTCTGCCACGCGAAGCGTTACAAAGCTTGGGGACAAGATTGATGAGTGGGTATCTATCCCGCCGAAAACAGGTGTGGGGTCTGTGACGAACTTTATCTCCAGGATCAAGAAGACGGATGCATCCAAGTTACAAGACGAATATGCCAAATTGGTCGAGGGTCTTCAGGAAGCTGAGGATGCCGAAGACGGATTCATGGCCAACCCTGGTTAGTGTGCTCCGTGTTGCATAGTATTCAGATTGCTCAGATTACGTTAACAGTCCTCCCTGATGACTTACTCAAGGAAGCCATCCCAGGCAATATCCGGAAGGCGGAGCATTTCGTTGCGTTTTTGAAACGTTTCGTCGAGTATTTGAAAGTCGGTTGGTCACACTTCTGATATGCGAGCGGCGTTAAAATCATCGCTAGACTAGGATGCGGGTCCTCCACGTTGTCGCCGAGACGCCATTATCGTTCCTACAGCATTTGAAGGATATTACCTACATCGAGAGGCGTCCACTGAGGTTAAATTTGTTGTTCTACCCAACGTCCACTGATCATAAAACGTCTCGCTTAGGTTCTGTGCGGAGCGACTGCAGTCACTGGTCAGGACCTTGGACCTAGATCGATTAGATGAAATCAACGCGCTTCAAAAGGTCGCTTCATTTGCTACCCTAGTGGCGACTTACGAGAAAGGTGTGTATATCAGAGTTCCGGGTCACGTTCTACCCGCGCACTTGTTGACATGATGTCGGCCTTCAGGGTTCCTACTTATTTTGGAACCGTTTGAGACTGACAATGCAACGGTGCCTAACCCGATATTTCACCTGACGTGAGTCCTCCTTATGGCAAAAACCAAACCAGCCCTTACGAGATCAATCGGCATGTCCACCCTCTTCCAGGTGCTTGGATCCATCGATCGCCATCAAACCTGTCTTCGAGCGGTTTAGCAGTGTAGTCATCACTTCGGGAACAATATCTCCGCTCGACATGTACCCGAAGATGCTTCAATTCACACCTGTTGTTCAGGAAACTTATGCGATGACACTTACACGCAATGCCTTCCTGCCGCTTGTAGGGGGTTCATTCTCGTAACCATTAGCGTTCTCTCGATGAGCTAACCTCACCACCAGGTAATCACGAGGGGTAGCGATCAGGTGGCCATCAGCTCGAGGTTTGAAGTGAGAAATGATCCGGCTGTGGTGAGAAACTTTGGAAGTATCATGATCGAGTACAGCAAAATCGTGCCGGACGGGATCGTCGCATTCTTCCCAAGCTACCTGTATATGGAATCCATCGTGGCTGCCTGGAATGATATGGTAGGCAAAAGCCCTGTGCCCCGTTTTCTCTCTCTGATGCGTGGCTTGCTTCCTTAGGGCATTTTAAATGAAGTCTGGAAGCACAAACTGATCTTCGTCGAGACCCCAGATGCAAATGAGACCAGCGTTGCATTGGAGAATTACCGGAAGGTGTGTCAAAACAATAAGTCGCCGAGTTGGCCGCCTTCCTGTTCGCTTACCACTATTGCCCTTAACTTCAGGCGTGTGACAATGGGCGTGGGGCCGTCCTGCTCTCTGTAGCACGTGGGAAAGTGTCAGAGGGTATAGATTTCGACCACAACTATGGGCGAGCGGTCATTATGTTCGGGTGCGTACATTCAACACCCAGTTTCTTGGCTTGACGTAACGGTTTGTCACTATCCCAGTGTTCCGTATCAATACACCGAGAGCCGTATTTTGAAGGCAAGGTTGGAGTATCTTCGGGACGCGTACCGTATCCGTGAATCCGAGTTCCTTGGGTTTGACGCTATGAGGAACGCGGCTCAATGTGTTGGGCGCGTCCTTAGGGGTAAAACGGACTGGGGTCTGATGGTGTTCGCGGATAAGGTTTGGAGGTTTCCTCAGAGCTGCATACCATTCCCTGCTGACCCCCGCCTCGGTTAGAGGTTCGCGCGAGCCGATAAGAGGGCTAAATTACCCCGTTGGATCAACCAATACATTACCGAAACGGCGGCCAACCTATCAACAGACATGGCGATTGGACTATCCAAGTTGTTCATGCGGACAATATCCCAGAACCCGAAGGAGGACCAGACGGGTGTTTCTCTGTGGACGCTCGAGGACATTCAGAAAGCTCAGGAGAAACAACGGGAGTTGAACCTGGAAGCCGCGGAAAAGCAGAGGCGGCGTGAGAATGGGGAAGAGATCGAAGAGGATGAGTATGAGTACGGGGATGACTGGATAAGTGACGCTGCGCTTGCGGAGGTGGATCTAGACGACCTGTAACATCTGTGATATATCACTGTTCCCAGATCCAACCTACGCATGAGGTGAAAAGAGAGATGTATACAGAATGGAATGCCTAAATACACTGATGGATACATGCTGAGACCCAGACGGACACTGAACTACGAGGCGCCGGCACAACGGCTACACTTGGTAGGAAGCTGTGGGGGAGGACGTTAACCTTTCCGTCAAAATGGAAGCAATCGGAGTCGGAGGAGATTGTCCTTACTTCCCGGGATATCAATCGTTCGGGTTGACTATCAGAAGAATGGATGCGGGGGTGAGGAACGACGATCGGTGGTGCAGAGAGGAATGGAATGGTACGCACGTGAAGTACCGCCTACACTGACAGGTGGGGGCAACGCAAGAGGTCGGATGCGCAGTAGAGTTGTGGCAGATGGTCTGACCGCAATCAACGTCCTGACTGCTGGTGAAAGTCAGATGGCCACAGTGGGTATGTTTATCGAACCACAGCTTCCGATGACACATCTGCAGGCGATGCACGAGAACATCAGTGGCCGGGGCGGATAAAGCGAATTGGGTTCAGGTTTACAGTAGGCGATCGGTCGGCGGAGGTAGGAGACTGGAGAAATGAACACTCGGTTTCAAATTCCTTCGAGCGAGTGATCAATTCGAGAGAGACACTCACCGTAGAGCTGGTCGCTTAGCCCGTTCGAAGTCACGGAAAGAGTGGGAGGAGACGGGTTCAGCGAGGGTATAGGGTGAAATACGGTGGGGGCAGAAGGGAACACATGCGGAAATGCCCACTCACAGTATTTGAACTCTTTTATTTTTCCTGCGGACACATGAACATTTAACTGAGTCTCAAAAGTGAGGCCAAACAAAATCTAATCGCTCAATTCACTAGAGCAACAACAGGTTCGAGAAGGAACGGGTCCGGGTCGGACTGCCGTGCGAGCGTTTACCAAGGGTCGTCACACACCCCTCGCTCGCGTCGCCGTCTGTTGTTGACCAACCTTCGGCAACGGTGTCGAGGGCGGTGCTGTATTCCCCTCCTCATCCGCTCTCTTCATCTCCGCCTTATCCGCGTCCAAAACCTCTTTTATGCTTCGAATGGGCTCGCCCTTGATCACCTTTTTCACCTCCTCCAAATCCAACGTCTCGTATTCCACAAGGGCATGTGCCAACTTTCGGACGCCACAACGTCATCGCGAAACATCAAACGGTTACAAATGGAACATCAGAAAATCAACCAGAAGGGGGAGGGGATGGGTAAAAGAATACTTACCCGATGGAGTTCTGCCTCCCTCTCCTTCAACAAGTCAGTCGCCCGTTTCTCGCCGGCTTTCAGTATCCTAAAAAAAAAAACGAAAATGGAATCAGCGGACCCGGATCCATCCTCCCATCTGATCCTTTAACGTCACTCGCAAATAGCCGAGTGAAATGCAGAAAGCGGGAAATGAACTACATACGATCGAACCTCGTTCTCAATCTCCTCGCGCTTCTTGCTACTCATACTATCGTCTCGGTCGTTGTGGTACACTGGTCCGACCTTCTCTGAATAGCCCCAAAGCTTTTGAGTGAAGTAGCGCCTCATTTAGCCCAACCTCGAATCGATGATATATGGATAAATTCGGCACCTTGACCATCGCATTAGCGGTACTTGTCGCATGCCTTAGATCCGAACTTGCTCCTGATGTTACGTTCTGGGGCCCATAGACTGCACGGGAAATATAACGAGTCAAATCCTGATATGATAGAGTCCTTTCCGATGAGTTTCACCCACTGAGTTCTTCTGCAACCCGCCCACCCATGCACACGTCAATCTCAGCGAGGTATTCCTTGTAAGAAATCGAAATGCGGTCGTCCTGAGGGAGTTGGGATGTCTAAGGTCCAAACCCATAAATCTGTCAGCAAGTGACCCCGGGTCGGAGAACACAAAAGAATACTTACGACGCCCAGTGCGTGTCCACGAGGGACGCAGGTCACCTTGTGCAAGGGCATGGCACCATCGGTATACAGAGCGACCAGCGCGTGGCCACCCTATCACGGTAACGCAAAAATTCAGTCGCCATGACCCCTATTGCTCAGCAACCAAAGATATTCCCACTAACCTCATGATAGGCGGTCATGAGCTTGACCTTATCGTCAATATAAAAGCTCTTTCGCTCCGCGCCCATTACAATGCGATCCTAGTAGTCATGACTCTTAGTCTCCGGCAACTGCCTTATTTGAGATCGGAATAAAGAAGTCCCCCCTGCCCCGGGGGCTATAGCAGGATTTTAAACCAATTTAACGTACCTTTGCCCACTCAAAATGTTTCAAGGTTACAGCCTTGCTGCCTTCCTTGGAAGCTTGAATTGCCGCCTGACTAAAAATAGAAGGAAAAGAAGACGAAAAAATTTAGTAGGAGGTTGAGCATTATTGCTACCAATCGCTCGCACTTGACCATGTTGTGTAAGTCTGCACCAGAGAATCCAGGAGTACCTCGTGCAAGAATGCTTGAATCAACTTCTAGAGAACCATAACGTCCGGGGGACCGCGTCAGGAACGAGCAATAGCACAAGTCACCCAATGACTCTAACCTGGGGCGGTAACCACTTCCTTCATGTGGTGCTGGAGAATTTGGTTTCTGCCCCTGACATCGGGCAGAGGAACGGCAATCACCCTATCAAACCTTCCCGGTCGTACGAGTGCCCTGAAAATAACAAGGAAAGAAAAAGATGGGAAGGGATTTATCTCCTTTGTACGCCATTGGTATCCCCCTTCCTCACTCACTGGTCTAAGCTCTCCGGAAAATTGGTCGCTGCGACCACGATGACGCCTTCATCTTGTAGGAAACCGTCCATCTCAACCAAGAGTTGATTGAGCGTCTGCTTCAGGTAGTGTTGGTCGCGCTGGCTCCTCTTCCCACCGATGGCGTCCAGCTCGTCAATGAAGATGATGGCAGGTTGCTTCTTTCTGGCAGCGGCAAAAAGCTCGCGAACCCTCTTGGCTCCCACACCCACGAACATCTCGTCAAACTCAGCGCTAGAAAGGGGGTGGTAAGTGACCCTGCCGCCTAGGCTGAATGGACGTCAAGTGAAAGATCACGCACCCAGATGCGAATAAGAACGGTACGCCAGCCTCACCGGCGACTGCACGAGCTAACATAGTCTTTCCGGTTCCAGGAGGCCCGGTCAACAGCACGCCCTTGGGAAGCTTCCCGCCAAGGCTAGCGAATGCAGCAGGGTCTTTAAGGAAGTCGACGACGTCTTGTAACTCCTGCACCGGAGATTCAGTCAGTTAGTTCCGACAACATCTACGTACAACAAACACCGACCTCTTTTGCTTCGTCGACGCCCTGGACATCGCTGAACTTGACTGTCTTCCCTGGTTGGGGTTCAAATTCGGATTGTTTTGGTCCAGCTTTGATGAAACCAGTGTTGTCCAGCATAACCGACAATAGTGTGACCACAACTGAAGGTCACAGATTGTGAGTGCGATATTGACGGGCACGGGCAAAAAATACTCACTGAACACGACAGCACACAGGGTTGCAACGTATTTGATTGAGCGGTATGCCCATGTTCCTTTTGCTGAACGAAACGCGAAAGTTCAGGGGGGGAGATATGAAGCAAACAGTGCAGCTCACGTTCTGCCAGAGTGACATAGATTGGATTCCCGCTCCCGCCCGCGCCTGCAATAGCAGCGGCAAGTTGGTCTGATTTAGGGAGTCCGTTTGCTAAGGAGCTGCTAAAGGATCCGCCACCTGAAAGGACCTTCTGGGCAACAGACTCGCTCTGTGTCGGGGAGAAAGAAGATGGAGGTGATCGAGCGTCTTCGGGTTTGACACTGGGGTCTGAAGTAGGCGTTACCGGGAGAATCGTTTCCTGCAGGGGAATGTTCTGGGAGGGGGAGACCGAAGGTTGTGGTGCGGAGGAAGCCAAAATTGCATCTCGCCTTCGGACGGCAGCATTGACGGATGCTTCCAGACCGTTCTTTACCAACGCAGACAAGTACAATTCGAAAGCTCGATCGGAACGTAGGACCGGCGAAGATGAATCCTATTCTCAGCACTCAGAACTTTTGTGTAGTGGAATACAGTCGGACACAACATACGAATTCGGATAGCCGCTCCCATCTTGAGATGATCGTGTCATAGCCGGCTTTGACCTTGGTAGTAAGCAGAGCTTCATATAGCGCAATTTGTTTGTCAACGTCGTTGTGATTAATATTAGCGGCAGCTTCGAGTAGTGATATATCGGCAACAGTAGAAGGAGAGGGGGTCGGTGTCGGCTTTGTTCGAGGGCTAAATAACGAAGAGAGGGTGAAGGAACGCCGGAATGATGGGTTGAGGGTTTGGAAAGGCTCTATTCTGAGAGTGGTTGACCTGCACCCGAGGCCAGTTGCAATGGACCGGACGGGGAACGAAAGGTGAGGATGGAGCATGGGACCCGGAACGGTGAGTCGGTGGCCGGCGCATGGCGGCCTGCGCTGTACGGCCCTCAGCATCTATTGGGAATGGGTATCAGTATCGTCAGCAACAAGTCCGAAGCAGAGTGGATGCAGACCGACACTTACCGCGAGGGACGAGGAGAGAACAGACATCGTGGACCGGGTGTGAGAAGTCGACGCGTCTGGATTGATGCCCGAACACTCAGCCCGTCAACGTATGCTGCTCAGCGCCTCTGTTTTTTTTTCTTCGGATTTTCTGAAATTTAACACGCAGAGTGCGAGCTCAAGCTCAAAGCGGCCTCAGAGCTCTGCCAGGCCTCCGTCGATGTCCTCGGGAATATCTCCAGCTCACCCTCATCCGCATCCGAGCCAGATCTGACCAAAATCCACGCCGATCTGCTATCCTTACTCTCCTTGATCTACCACATCATAACAAAGCTCGCGTTGGCTTTGAACCCAACCGAACCCGCGTTTTCTGCTGCGTTTTCTCCCCTGGACGACCTCGCCAAGCATGTAAATGCTGTTACATCCTGCGCATCTCTCTTCACCGCTGTCTTTGGATCAACACTCAGGATGGAGGTTGTGGGCTTGACCTCGGACGTGTTGCAAGCGACAAGGGGATTTGTCGACCATTGCGTCTTGATCACCGAGGGTGTCACTCCTCCTCTGAAACTCAAAACAGCACACCTTTACCTCACCGGTTCCCTCCACGAGTTGATCGACCACAACCGCGGGTCAGATGGTCTGTCCAAGAACAACCTCCAGGCTGTTCGGAAGAAATGGTCACAAGACCAATCCACGTTGGAGGATGGTTATCGCGAGCTATCTGAGCTTCTCACCTCCGATGGAGCTGATGATGATTCCCCCGACGAGGACGTTGGTAAAGATGATTTCGTATTCGACTCCGCGCCCCTGACAGCTGAAGAAGCAGAGAGGGTGAAGAAGGTTTGTATCTTGATCTCTTGCTCGCGTTTTATTAAACCCGGCGATATCCAGGTTCAAAGGTATATTCGCATTACGAATCTCTTGCACGGGAGGGTATACCTCGATCTCCTCAAGCCATCTGCCCTTAAAATTGCCTCATCGTCACCGAGTTTCGCCTCCACTCTCGACGAGATCTCTCTTCAATCTGCTCAATTCGTTTCCACTACCGACGAAGTCATCTCGTGTCTACACAGCCCACAGGATCCGGGAGAAATTTCGGCATCCGTTCAGAATTTGGGAGAAGTTGCGGTAACCTTACAAAGATTGTTGAACCAAGGCGACTTCTTACCGAAGCCAAAGGAGCAGAGTTTGGAATCGCAGATGGAATTGATGACGGTCCAGATCTCCGAAGTAGACCAGAAGAAGGCGAAGGATACTCGGAAGTGGTTCGATACCTGTCTAGCTCAGGTAGATAAACTCCGAGTGTCGCTTTCTGCAGAATTCAACGGATAATCCGTGCGTGGAAATGGGTGGCCATGGAGTGAAAGACCTATACAGCGGTCCAGTTCGATTTACGGTCAGTTGGAGGTATTTGTTGCGACTGTGGCTGCTGCTGTTGCTGTTTTGCTTTCTGTTCGGCCCGCATCTTCTCCTGCATATCGGCCTTGAATTTTGCCGCCAGGGTATTTGGCCATATGGCTGGACTCCGGCGGGCTTCTAACCGCCTTGTGAAGGTCTCAATCTTGTCGTGTTGGGCTGCAAGATTGAAAGACACCGCCTGTACGTTTGTGAACAAACAGAAAAGAAGAATGACAACAAGACACATACAGCCTCCCGCTGTCGTTTCGCCCTTGCCTCATCCCGCATCCTATGTAGCTCCCGCATCCGTTCTTCCTTCTCCTTGACCCCAGATTTCGGAGGTGCACCCCCCGTCTAAGTTGGCGCAATGATCAACCACAGTGTACAAACACGACAATTAAGGAACTCACGGAGAAGAGCTGTTTGTATACGTCCACATTTGACAAGTCGAGGTCTGCATTTCCAGCCGTGGCAGCAGGTTTGCGAGGCAAGCTGGACGGAGGCGGAGGGAGCCCAGCGCCCTCGACGGTGAATCTCGGCTTTTCTGTTCTTGCTAGGGTTGTGGTCGTCTTGGAAGTAGATATGGGAGACGATGCTGTCGAATCGGATAGCTTGATCTTCTTGATTGGAGGTAGCTTTTTCTTGAGTACAGGCTCTCTGTTCTCTATGGGAACAGTCACACCAGCGAGGGGTGAGGGTGGGTTTGAGTCGATAGCAGGTTCGGAATCCAAGGGGCGGGGACGCTTCGAGCCAATAGGTACTGGCCTATCTTCTCTAAGTGAGTCCGGGTCTTCAAAATCGGCCCTCGATTTCCCTTTCCGCGTTCGAGCACTTGATGAAGCAATGGTCCGTGTTTGTGGTGGGGAAGGGGGAGGATCTTCGTCAGCCGACAGGTCCGATCGCCAAGGCATCGAGTCGTCGTCATCGTCATCATCGGAAATGACCGTCCGTCGAGCTTTCTTATTCGTTTTGCCCTTGCTGGCCTTTGTGAAAGGAGGTTTCTGACGCGGTTGGGGTCTATTCGACGGCGGCCGTGGATTCCTGGAATCGGACTCTTGCGCCATTTCTACGTCGGAAGGGCTGGTTGTGAACTTTGAAGATTCGTCCTCGACATCAATGTCAAAATCATCTTCGTCCTCAGACTGCCGCAATTTTGGGGGTCTTGAATGCTGAGGAGAATCCTCGCGAATACGTACGGCTTCGACCTCTTCATCTGAGTCTACTGCCACACGCCCCCGCGTGACCTTTCTCCGGCCGGAAGGCTGTAAAAGAATACAAAGATCATAAATGACAAGGACAACGACTCGCTCCGCCTGAACTCACTTGCCAACCGGATCCTCCCAGATTCCTTGAAGAACTCATTGACCCGATAGAGTTGGTGGTGGCGAACAGCAGGTGCGTTGAGAGGCTGTCGATTTTCCCACGATTGCTCGTCGCGATCACGTGAACCCGCATGCGGGAAATGTAAAACCCCGACGCCTATATCCCGGAGGCTGTGTGCGAACCATTTCATCTGTGGTTGACGTTGACATCCTACCTAAACCGTGTAACTTGAAATAACCTGTAATGTGAACGGAAATCCTCTGCTTCTGGCGACACCGTCGTACCAGTTGTTGCAACCGCCACAGCCCAGATCGGTTCCCAGGCTGACCTCTCACCCAGCCGAGAAGTGGGACCAGATTTTAACTTGGAAAAAGTCACCGACCCCAAAACTGCCAGCTCCAGCTGTCTTCGCTAGTTAAAGCTTTCGCAGGATTGCGTGTCGCTCAGTGTCCCCTGGTTGTCCGAGCGTTCCTCTGACTAAAAATGATCCGTAGGTGGCAAGTGGAGTGTTCCCGCCGCTAACCCCACCTATTTCTTCAGGATGCATTCATCCAGAGATTCCAGCAATAGGCCATGGTGTCTTCTCCTTGTTCTCAAATCACTATATACACTGTCGGTATCGCCTTGATCAGAATTCGACCCCGTCCTCCAAACTTTGAAGAACTGCCCTCGCTACCACTATCCGCTCTGACCACAGGAGCACAACGTTATCTTTCATCCACTCCGACCATGATTGACCGTGTTCACTGAATTTGGAGTCCAGAGTGTGCTGCAAGCCCGTCGTTCCCTCTTCTACAACCAGGTTGCAAATGGTTGCGAGATTCATTCTCCATTTTGCCTCGTTGTCGGGCGAGATGGTACTTGCTATGCCGAGTAAAGTGTCCCTCCAGGGTCGACACACGCCATCTTCATCACCAACTGTAGGAATGTAGGTCATCTCAGAACCCATGGCGAATAGACGAAGTGCGGTGATCAAACGAAACGAAGGGGCGGCCGGGTTTGGTGTTGTGGAGAGCACCCAGTCCCTACGAAGGGTCAACGAACGAAATGTTCGATGTATCGGGGGACACACCCCCAATATCCCTCGCCCTCAAGGATCTTCCGCATCCATGTTCCTATACTCCCTCGCCGCTTGAAAAGGCCGACCACAATAGGTTGCACATCTACTTCTGCCGGGTATTCCCCGGATGTCATGACCTCGTTCGACACGACGTTCACAAACCCATATTCGACGAATAGACTCTGATTTGAGTGACCCCCGTATCTCAAATAGACCTCCCCACCGACTTCTACCTCCGCGAGATGTTCAGTCGCGAGGAACTGGAAAGCACCTTTGGCTTTAGAACGAGTGTTCCAGATGCCAGGATCAGAGACTGGCTGAATGTGCGAGTGATTCCAGTCGTGATTGGCGAAGTCGAGGATAGGACAGAGGGTGACGTTAGCTTCATCCGTCTGTTTTTCTTTGATTCGATAGTAAATGCAACGAGTGTTGACTGGGGAGAAGGGACGCGGAGTCAATGGATGCCGTACCGTTGGAAGTCGGGAAAGAGACCATTCAACCAAGCCCAAAGATAATCGTGAGTATTGAGTTCTCCGGGTGTGCCGTTTGCATGCTATGCAAAGTCAGCCTAGGTTTTGGCGGATCCAGATGAAACTCACGAGGTATTTGATCACCGCATTTGAGTCCCGTTTAAATCGCTCTGCCAGGGCTTTCAAGGCGGATCGCGTGCTACGGGGGAGCAATGCAAGAAGTGTGGACTCGAGCTCATTCTCTTCACCCAATTTTTTATGGATAAGCCATGTCAGCGGATGGCTGTCGAACTCTCGAGGGAGAATCGAGATGAAAGGACCAAACAGGTCGTCGGTGGACTCCTTCCTGTAGTCGTCCAGAGGTTTGTGTATATAAAGATGCAGGGAGATGAGTTGGTGGGCACTGAGGCATTTCCCACCAGGGTGGAGGGGGGCGAGCGTCTTCACGTTCACCAACGCTGACGGTGGGACGACGAAGAGGGAGCCCAGTGACTATTTTCTTCGGTCTATGAATGGCACGGGTCACGAATGATGGTTCGACCCACTGGGCATGGCATGGTCAGGAAGAGTCCATAACCTGCGCCTGAATTATTTAACGAGATCTGAAATCAATCTTGGGCGGCGATGAAATAAACGGAAGAAAAGTACCGGCTATTGGCCTGCGCTCTACATTGAACGCAGGCGGCGACAGATCCATCCCATGACTTTCGAGCCACGATAGGAGCCGGCTCCAACGACGAACTTGGACATCACCCTCGTCGACTTTGGGATGGTCGTTGTGGGATTGCATCACCATTACAGGCTATTCGGCTATCGGTCGCTGACCCGGTTGGCCCAATTTGGCCCACCCATCCGTACAATGTCCCTCTTCAACACCTCTCGTCTCCTCAACAAAACCGTCCTCATCACCGGTGCGAGTTCCGGCATCGGAGCTGTAAGTATAATAACCGGGCCATCTCACCTGGTCCCATTTCTGACAACCAAATCTTCAGGCGACCGCGATCTTGTTCGCGAAGGTGATCAGGGAGCCTAACTGTCTCGAATCTCCGTACATCGCCGAGTCTAAAACAAGATCTCGTAGGGTGGTGCCAATCTCGTGCTACTAGCACGTAGGGTAGATGCTTTGAAGAAAGTAGCAGATGCCTGTACGGATGCTCACAAGGAATCTGGGGTTCAAGGAGGGGGTAAAGTTACAACCGTCCAGATTGACGTTTCCGACAAAACCCAGGTTAGCAACGTCCTGAGTAAAATACCAGATGAGTTGAAATCAATCGATGTCCTTGGTACGTATGGTATTTGGTATTTCCCTCAGAACAGGCTTCACCAGCTATGCTGCAGTGAATAATGCCGGCTACGTACTTGGAACGGAACGCGTTGGTCAAATATCCTCTGATGATATGGAGGGGATGTTCAACACCAATGTTTTCGGGCTCATCAACATGACCCAAGCCTTTATCAATGGTGCACCCCCAGATATTGAGGAGAATTTTCAATACTCATGGCAGGTTAGAAATGAAGGCGCGGAACACTGGACATGTCATTAACATTGGCTCGGTCGCGGGGAGGGAGCCGTACACGGGTGGAAGCATCTACTGTGCGACGAAACACGCTGTCCGTGCCTTTACCGGCACATTGCTTCGAGAACTCGTCGAAACCCAGGTCAGAGTGACCGAAATCCAACCCGGCATGGTAGAGACGGAGTTCTCGATCGTCCGCTACAGAGGTGACAAAGATGCTGCGGACAAAGTCTACCAGGGTATTACGCCACGTATGTTTTTCACTGTCCAGATGGTGCTGAAAGCTGCTGAGTCTTATCCAGTCTCTGCGGGCGACGTGGCAGAGGAGATCGTGTGGGCTGCCTCACGGCCCCCTCATGTAAATATCGCGGAGGTGTTCATCATGCCAACTAACCAGGCCACTCCGTGGCTTGTGCATAAGGGTAACAAATAATCCGCGTCATGTATATCCTACCCTACCCCGAAGTTGAGTTTGGGGTACAGTCAACTAGATCAAAGCATGTAGAACAATCGTCGAACCCAGACCGAGCGCCGCGATCACTTCTTCCGGCCTCTAGACCTCGTAATCTTGACGGGAGGGATTTCGGGTTCCCCAGGTACCTCCGGTTCAGGAGGAGAGTCGTCATCGTAGACGTATCGTTTTACGACAACTTTCTCCACAGGAAGTTGTGGCAGTGGCGAACCAGCACCCTGCACATTCCCCAGACGATCGAGTTCCAGCGACTATGGACAGTGGTTAGCCACCGTGTAGTGTCAGGGCAAGAGGACAGTATACCTTCGCAGCTTGGGTAAGACATCCCTTTCCAAGCTTCGGCTCAGCAGGTCGTTGCGGCTTCTCCGGGACCTCATCGATGAATACGGCATCAAACAAAAGGCGATCCCACTGGACCCTCCTCCCCTTGACCATCACCATCTCAACCTCTTCTGTTCCATCCGCCTTAAGTCGTTTCAAAGGTCGCACGAGGCGTTCCGGAGATTCGTAGTCTTCCTCCTCCCCAGCGCCACGCCTGTGTCGACTGCCCTCTTCTAGGGGTAGGGCATTTACGTCCAGCGGTTCGACTTCTCCACCATCGCTTCGCTTCGCCCTCCTTTGGGCTCTCTCTTTCCTCTGTTTAGCTTTCTCCTCGCTAGCCTTTTCCGCAATTGTCCTTAGTTTCACTGCGGGGCTCTCTGGCCGCTTCCCCTCTCTCTTCACGATCTCAGTTTCCAAGAGGCTAACCACCTTCTGGTTTTTCGCCGTGTTGTCCGTAGTGAGGTTCTTGAGTGCTGTGATGCTTAGCCCCGCGAATCCTGAAGAATCAGGTGGTGGCCGCTTCTTGGGCGGCGGCCGTGACGGCGAGAGACTAGTGGCACCAGACGTCACTTCTTCCAAGAGAGCTGAAGGACCCCTCCTACTCCTAGTCGTTCTACGTGCGGTAATTGTATCGTCCTCTTCCTTGCTGGTATCACGGGGCCGAAGACGAGCCGAAATCGACACATTTTCGGGAGCGAGCTGGCCCTCAGGAGGGACGGACGGACGATCGGGGATGTCGATTTGTTCCTGCTCTAGTTTGGCGGGTTCTGTCTGCGCCACAGCGACGATTGAAGGTTGTGAGTCGGGGAGTGCTAAAGGCTGCGGCAGAGGCGGCGACCTAACAGGAATATGCGATAGTAGAGGTTTCTCTGCCACTGCCGGAAGTTGGGGAAGGCGTTTTGTGGGAAGGGGGCGCTTGATGGGAGGTTTCGATGAAGTCTCAGCGCCAGTCCCGGCTGTCTTCCTTGTGGACGTCGGAACAAAGGGGCCGTGTTTGGGATCCGATGGCAATATATTCCCGGTGCTTCCAACTTGGTTGCGAGGCTTCGTCTAGAGAATTAAGTTAGAGAAGACAGCCTTCAGAGAGCTCGTGACATACCGGACTTGGGACTGTGCGCTTTGTGGGGGAGGGGATGGGCAACTTGCTAGGTTGAATTCCGGGAGGTCGAGAGTATGGCTTAGCACCAATCCTAGGAATCCTACTAGGATTCGTCGGTTGTCTGAGGATTGATCGTGGGATGGAGGCCAAGGCTGTAACGGGAGGTTCTGACAAAGCACGGCCGGTAGGGAGCGTAGGCGGTTGGGTTTCCTCAGGCTCTTCGGGAATGACAGCAGGTTTCTGAGTGAGCGGGTACGGAAGCGCGGTACGGTGACTTGTTTCGTAGGAAAGCTGACGAGAGAACGTCGGCTCTTCCGACATACTCCGCTGCTTGGCGATAGGCTTGGAGTTGTCCGGGAGGGCCGAGGAAGAAGTGGAGGTGGAAGGCTGCCGTGAAAATATATTTGGCTGCAGAACCGTACTCTTAGCAGTGGAAGGTGGGCGCGTTGCGGTTGGTACCCTACGGGAAGGACTTCGATTCGGGTCGTCTAACGAGTGCACCTTGAATAGCGTTTGTCCAAACCGACGACCGCTTGGGTTGTCGTCCTCAGAAATAGCAGGAGTGGAGACCAAAACTCTTCGCAGCGGCGTGCCTAGGTGAGGTTGTGGGTCGGTAGTCTGTATATGCGCCGACCGAGCCAACTTCGGTAGTTTGTTCACGAGAATACGTTTAGGACCAAAAAACGGCTGCTGGGATGTGGTAGCATTTATCGTGTCACCTTCATCGGAGCTTGAACGCGACGGCGGTAGCAACTGTTGAAGAACCGACTGGGAATCTGGTGACAGAGATCCAAGGCGTTGACGTCCAACTGCCTTGTTCGCACCATCCTGGCGTTTCCGTTTCCTACCTGCCCTTTCCTGAGCCTCTTCCATCCCTGCCTCCCTAAGTCTTTCAGTAATACCATCAACCGTTGACAATGCCCCAATTTCGGATGAATCGGATCGGGTCCGTTCATTCTTTGTTGGGAGACGCAAGGGAGATATCTGCGGGAGCACAAGAGCGGGATCGGGGGATGGGGTCCGACGGGGAGATACGCTTAGCCTTGCGGAACGGCGCGGGGGAGGTTGGAGGAGACTCCCATCAGGGGATTTCGACCTTCGTTGAGCCGGTGATGCACTGCGACGTGTGGAACGGGGTCTACCCGCAGGTTTGGTGGGTGACTCGCCGAGAGCGGGCAGTTCGGCTACTTGATCTCGAGTTTCGTCATCGATGGTTTCCCTACCTTTCCCTTTCTCCGAGGCTGTAACTACACGTTCACCTCGATCCGCTTGTAGGTGAATCAGAGGGTTAACAGAGGGAGTCGCCGCAGACGCGAATGAAGGCAGCTCTAACGTATTATCGGCGGAGAGTTCCATGACAAGGGACTTTTCGGCTGTGATTGCATACTGCAAAGCACTACCAGAAGGTCCGGGAGAGAAACCAAACGTGTGAAACGTCGATGCGTGATTCACGGAATCTGCGAGTGTGTTCTCCACGCCTTCGTCGTTCAGTGACGATCCTGTTACGGGATTCGGGGGGGTGGCAGCAGCACTGGTATCTTCGGATTGTGTTTGGGGTTCTGGCGGCTCGGGGGGTGGGGGTGTGTTCACACGACTGCCGGGAAAGGAGAGGAAATCAGGTGGTGGGGAGGGGTTGCTGACCGCACTGAGAACTCTCTCGGCCAACACTTGTGAAGGCTCTAACCGGGTTGTTGGGTCACTTTGAAAGAAAACAAGTGGTTGATGCTCACCATCCTCGACATCCTGATTGATCTCCGCTGTATCGTTGCCCGGATCAGTTTCCTCGACAGCCTCGACTCGAGGTACGGTAATCCTCAGGTTCAACGGTCGCGCTGGCGTGCTTGTTTGGGCCAGGCGTGTCGATCTTCGTCGCGGCGTGGTATCTTCGGCGTGGTACATTTCCTGCATCTGCCGTTTCTGGGGAGACTTCAGTGGCCCGATACACGGCCATTCCGCCGTGTCGTCGTTACCAGTCTGCCGAGGAGGGGTAGAGTCCATGGGGTCTTCGGAAGGCGGTTTCGCGTGACCACCGGCGTCCATTACGAGCCAACGCGCCTCGTTGCGATCGTGCAGCAGCGGAGTTGGGAGACGGAGGAAGTTCAACAGTTGTCGCGTCTGCCACGTGCGCAAGTGACCATCAACGGGCCAAAAGTAAAGCGTTCAAAGGCGATTCGTATTTATCTTTCTTCGCTGGGACTACGTTTAGATAAACAACAGGCGGATCTCCTCAGCGGGCGCGGTCACCACGCTCAATCCTGTCCCAGAGGGAAGAAGAACTATCATCAACCTCAGGTTTCCTCTCTGTCCAATCCGCGTAATCGATACTGGCCCGTTCATTAACAGAAGAGGCTATGGAATCTTTCCTCTTGTGAGTTAGGATAGATTTGAGCTAGAATGGTCGCTTAGTACGGAATAGCCCCGACAAACGAAATGACTAACGCCAGTGTTCTCTCGAGTAAGCTTTTCCAGCCGGTGCGCCTGTGCCTCAAGCTTTGACTTGAGGTGGTCAAAGGTAGCCACATCTCTCCCTTCTTGCGTCAGAGTTGTACGATCCTTCTCAAAAAGGGCTGGATCGTCGACATCGATGCGACGACGTTTGTGATCGCGTTCACCATCATCAGTATCCTCTTCGTGTCTCTTCCTCCTTTCTCTTTCCTTCTCACGGTGTTGCCCAGCGATTCTGTCACCTTCTTGGCCTAGGGTAGCGATACCGTCCTGCACCGCCTTGTCCATGACAGCCCAGAGTTCCTTGACAAACAGATCAAAGAGGTCTTCCCAGATATTCCCAAGTACTTGGTAATCGTCGTCGACTTTATCCTTGAGAAGAGTATGATTCCTTACGGCATTTATCAAGGCGGGGGCGACAGAGGAGGTCGCTGCGGTGGAGACCTGCGCAAGGGTAGAAGACAAGTCCGTGAGGGTGTTAACCCGCCGGTTTTCGCGGTCAACGTCGACAGAGTCCTGTACGATTTTGCTCGAAGTCCTGGTGGATTCACGTAAGACTCCTTAGGAACGTGACCCTATCGTCAACGACTTACTTTGCAAGCTGGCGAAAGAGGTTTACAATAGCCTCAGTGTTCCTCCGCCCGTCAGAGCGTGTAGTCCTCGAAGCAAGATCAGAGCCAAAGACATTCGCAACTGGTCGCGCAGTGTTATCATCAAAACTTCCATCAAGAGGTCGGGAATGAGGTAGGGCGACGCGAGTAGGGCCGTCGTCTTGCTTGACCCGAAGCCGTTCATCAAGCACACGAGGACCGCGAGAATGATGGCGGTCATCTGGTTTCTCAACACCAAGGAAACTTCTAGAGTCATAGGTTCTAGGCGAAGATCGTCTCTTGTCCTCCCGGTCCTCCGGGATTGAGCGCTTGAACAGGTCAGACTGCGGCGTTAGGGCAGGAGGGCGACGCTTGGTATCCCTGTAATCTTTAGTCTCGAGGGTGTGTTTCTTGCTCACGGGGCTCGCATTGTTCCATTGAACGTCATCCGGGTGAGCGAAACTAGCCAAATATGAGCCTATACAAGGGCGTCTGACAGGGGGATGACATACTTGCATCGTTCCCGTTGATTGCAGCCTGGTTTGATTGGACTACCAGACTCTGTAAAATACTGATTGAGAGAGATTAGGTGGTATGCAAGTGACCTGTGAAAGGAAACCGCACTCTGCAACGGACGGTTTTTCTGAAGTTGATGAAGCCGGACATGGTGGTTTTGGTTCAAGAACGTCGATCAGCCTGGAGTACCTTCAGTATTTGCTCACTCCATCCCCAAGCTTTCCACCACCGTCCTCACCAGTGCCATCGACAGTGGCATTGCGTACGAGAGGCGGCCGATATTGTTGGTGTCGGTCTGTTCATCGTCGGGATGACGGGTGACCCATGATGAGACTCTTGTCCTCCACCACCACCATCAGGTCATCTGGGGCCGGTAATTTCCCCACTACCTCTTCCTTCATCTCTTCCATCAGGATGGGCATGTCCTTCAGCACCTTCATGTCTCCAAATCGCCACATACCCAGGCTGGCGTTCGCACCAGAGCCGGCGGGATTACCGATTAAATCGGGTCAAGATGATGAAAAAAAAATGCTGATGGACGCTTTCGTGTACAACTCATGTCCAAGCCTCTACCGGCCGTACGACCCTCCCCGGTGGATGCACAAGTAGGTGGACTTGCCCGTTTCTGAGTAGTTTCGTCGCAAACCATATTTCTTTCACAGCGGTCACATCCAAACCGCGTTTTGCGTGGTCGGAGATTTCACCAAAGTCGACAAGGTTGTATACCACAGGTAAGTTAGATGACACATCAAGTTCACAGCCAGATTTGATATCCATTCTCAGGAAACTTTTGCGAACGGTCGACGGTGGTACACTGTGCGTCGTCCAGCTCATCCCGTCATTCGTGTAACCCAATCCCGATTTCCACTAGAGGTCTCGATTTTACCCCACCTCACGATGAGGATGTCCCAGATGACGCCCCAATTATCGTTGTAACCCATGGCCTTACAGGAGGTTCGTGGATGATTGAAAGTCGTCGGTGTCTACCTGTTGACACAGATTCGAGGCTCCCACGAGTCGTATGTTAGGGCCGTTTTGGCGCCCGCTGTTACCCCAAAATCCGAAGGCGGTTTAGGCTTCCGGAGTGTTGTTATCAACTTTCGCGGATGTATGAGTCTCATGTCACGTCACCTGCCACACATTAACAATCTGTTTAATAGGCGCGGGTGTTCCTATCACAAGTCCCCAGTTGTATTCCGCAGGACACACTGAGGATTACCGTGCTGCAATATTGTACGTCAGGACGAGGTACCCAAGGGCGCCTCTCTTGGGCATAGGATTTTCCCTTGGCGCCAACGTGATCACTCGGTATGTGGCTGAGGAGGGTGACAAATGTAGGCTGGTGTCGGCGGTCGCTCTCGGATGTGTGCGTATTTTTATCGCGCTCCACGGGGTGATGTTAACGTGTGCTAACGCAGCCATGGGACCTGCGCCAAAATGCATCGTGGTGAGAAAGATGAGCCTTTTTTTTATTCGTCACCTCACGATTAGTGTAGGCTCGAGAGTAGTTGGTTCAACCGTGAGATTTATTCCAAGGCCATGGGTCGCAACCTCCAATCTGTCCTTAGACGGCACAGGGAAGCGTTTGCCGAGTTTGAAGACCACCCCATCGCGGCCGTTTTGGACGAGATGCTTGGCATGAGCAGCCCTTACATGTTTGAGTTTGACAACACAATCACGAAACTCATCGGCGGTTCAGCACCTCACTTTCCCTTCAAAACGCACCGGGACTACTATGCATGGGCTAGAAGCGATAATGTGATACAGAACATCCGGATACCGTACCTCGGACTCCAGTCTTCCGATGATCCCATTGTTCCGCACTCTCCACCTGACTGTGCAGGCAATGGCTGGGTGGTACTGGGATGGACACGACGAGGTGGTCATCTCGGCTGGTTTGAGTACGACTCGGATGGGCAATTACGAAGATGGATCAGGAAACCAGTGCTAGAATGGTTTAAAGCCATAATCGACTTGACCGACTTGGACGAGGATGGCAATATTCGGGGGAGGGTGACGAAGCCTTTCGGCATGGTCGACGGGTTTTTAAGAGAAGAGGGGAAAGAACAATTTGGTGTTCGGGAGGTTGCGGGTTACGATGGAGAAGTTGTCGGTGTAGAAAGTGAAGGGGGCATTCTAGCAGGACTATGACGTCCCATTCTACTCGACCTTTGTTTTGGTTCTTGCATTCTTGCATAGACGTTGTCTCACTGATGATGCCGAGCATTCGTACTGGTATACGCATCTACGGACGGTGTTACCACTCATCTGCGTTCCCCTCGTCTTTAATCACTATCACTGAAATAGACCTGATCCCCTTGATTCTCCTCCTCCCTTTGGTGGGTGCGCTCGTATTGGGTGACATCGACCGAAGTTCCGTCCTCTTCAAGCGACTCATCTTCGGCCCAGTCCCGATTGCGTTCAAATATTTGTTTGCCTGGAGCGCTTCAGTTATGACGTTAGAGGGCTGAGAAAGATGATCGTACCCGAGAGCCGCCCTTGGAACTTCTTGTTCTCTTCACGTTCCTTAGGGGTGAGATTCCTCAATTTTTCCTCCCGTTCCTTCGTTCTCTTAGCCGCCGTCTCCTTATCGAATTTGACTTTCCAGGCGAGGAAGGACTCGCGCGTAACAGGTGTACCCCGGGTCTTCGCTTCCTCGGCCTAATAACGTATGATGGAGTAAGACGCCTTTCACATGGCGCAAGCGAGAGGGTGGCCCACCTCTAGCTCCAGCCGTTCCTTTTCGGCGGCCAGTCGGCGCTCTTTTTCTGCACGAGACCGAACGAGTTCGGCCAATTGTTCCCGAAGGTGAGAAACGAGGGTAAAGGTCATGGCCATCCCAACGTTTTCCCCGCCCTGGGTCAAGTCAGAGAAGCGAAATACATCACATGTGAGCGAGCATACCAGAATTTTGAGACCATTGAGTAGGTCAACGAGCTCCTGTTCCTCTATCTCACCTTCCAACGGGTCCGCAGCGAGCTCCGGGAGAGTGTCCGGGTATCCGCTGGTGTATGTGACATTGAGAGTCAATTTTACTGTTCAGTCTACATCGTAAGCAGATTGGTACAGATCGCAATCGCGTATATGAAGGGTAGGGAGTGCTTACTTGATTCTTGTCCTTCCTGGACGTCTTCTGGCTCGACCTCTATTCTGATTTCTGTGTCGGATATTTCTGATCAAAACGAGGATTAGGACATTTGTATATCCGAGATCGTTGAACTGGATCAGGTTGGGCACGAACTCGTGAGTTCCGTCGGGTAGATGGACTCCAAGACCTGAACGCGGACACCCGAGGCTGAACACCTTGACGACCAGGTATAATTTTATCAATCGTACCTCGAATTCCTCCAGTAGTACATCCGAGTTCATGATGATCACGACAACGGAAGAGTTGCACCTGTGGGAAAAAACAACGGAACACCCGTGACGACGTCGACGTCGATGTCCGCACTCGCCAGACAGTGTTTTAACGCTCTCTCCGCAACTGTTGCCCGACGTTGGGCACCAGGAAGCGCGTCATTGCGCCAGCTCTCGACCAACAACACCCCCAAGGATGATCCTTTCGTCTGGGGCAGGCTACTGGATACCACCCATGCCACCATTGCCCGGACAAAGCTGATTGCACAGTCCCCGGACGAGGCGTGGCTGGCCCAACACAAGAGGAGCATCAGCTCTCTTACTCCTCCGAGCAATGCGTATACAGGCATGCCCTTAACCCATTCACTTCCGACACCGGCTCAACGATCACTGTCACAGGCCGAAGCATTGCGGTCAAGAAAGACCTCACGGACAATTCCGTTGCAAACGCACACGCCATCCTCGCGTCCCGGATTAGGAGGAACAAAGTGAGGCAGGACTACATGGCCAATATGCGGCACGAGAAGAAAGGTGTTAAACGCCGGAGACTGGAGAGTGAGAGGTGGAGAAGGCGGTTCGCCGACCACGTACGTTCTGTATCGCAACAAGTGGTGGTTCAATGTCTCACTTCTCCTATCCCGGAGCATAGGTCAGGCAAAAGGTTCAGCTTGTCCAAGAGATCCGACGACGAGGCGCCTAAGCACGCGTGCATTAATATGGTATTCTACCATACACACCTCTTCCGTAAAATTTCCACCATCCGTTGGTCACGCCAAAGCAGTCAACTTTTGAAACCCAATATCAGCCCATTTCTGTGATCATGCACTGCGGAGACCGAAATTACCACGCTCCCTGCCAGAGTTATCAGCAACCACAATCTCTCGGGACTAAACGGTATATCCTCGCTTCCGGGATTCACATATTCAAATCTCCGCAGATTCTGGAGCTAGAACGATGAGAGAATACGAGCGGATTCAACACCTTAATCCAAATCCGCAAGTGGTCCCCGTGCCATTTCACCGCCTTTTTTCCATGGATCTCCGATGAAATAGCCTTTCACCGGCTCAAAGACGCCCGTCAACAAGGGCCGTTTCTTCTCCACTCGACTTAGCGATTCCGACACGCTTCTGTCCGAGATGGAACAGATCTTACTGTACACCTATTTGCCAGGCTGCTGCAACGTTGCATGCCGCGTGTCCACCACGCACCTCTGGCGGAATCCCCCTGTCGGAACCTCGGCAATCTAGGTGAGGAAATCGTATCCTTTTTTCCTGTGACACCCATGTTCATCAGTTCTGGCGTCGCCATCCAGGTCCCCCGGTCGACTGGACCGACTTCCTTTGTGTGCATCCCGCTGTCAGCCACTTTCGTGCGCCGGCCCAAGCCAGGTTCCTCTCTTCGCTCGAAATCAGTAAAAGATTACCGATCCGCCGCCCCTTTCAAATGATCGGGTTATGAAGAGGCTGCTGTTGCTTTACAAAAGTGATGGAGGCGCTCTTGAGGGGGATCTGAAACCGACGGGGAAATTGCTTGAACCACGTCGGTACCTCTTTCTTCACCTGCCCCACATTTGTACGACCAAATCCATTCCACATTCACTTACAGGCTGGTGCATGTGCGCCACGAAGAGTTTATTCCGTCGCACCTGAACTTCGTTGCATTCCTCCTTATAAGACACGCCATCCGTCTGATTTTTCCTCGACCCACTCCGTACATCTGCACCCTCCTCGCACATAGAACATCCGCTATCTTTATTCCCTTGTACTCTCTCAACCAAAACCTCGTGGAAATGTGTCACAACGTTGGTTCTCCGTTTCGTATACTTTAGTCACCGACGTCTAACCTATTATAGATCATCGACGGACGCTTCCACTCCACCTGCGGTCATTTCATCGGCATGTCGACTCGTCTGCAAGACTGCAACAAGCCGGATTGCCTGTTCAGCAGGAGACACGAGCACCCCATCGGTGGGTGCCGTTCTTTGTCCATCAACTCGTATGATTTACTCACGGTTCGTTTTGCTCGTCACAGGATGCAAGTCTAATCAGTGCAAGAGGTAGGACCAATTGGCTTCTTCCTGACAACCGGTGAATTAACGCGGTTGCTCCAATAACCTTGTAGGACGATGCTACCACCAGTACACAACCCCATTCGGCTAAGCGGTTCGCTCTGCGGACACTGCATCATTTGCAACCCCCCATCACACGGATCCTGAACCTCACCCATCCTATAATCGCGTACTCTATCCTCCAAGGCCGCCGGGCGATCTCTTATTTGCTAATCAATTGTTTCATGCGCCTTTTAATAGCTTCCCTACCTAATCTTATTATTTTTTAAACTTATTTGTATGTAGTTTTGTCTTATGTGTACCCGTATGTGTATGCACCCTCACGGTCATGTACGTCCCCCGTTATGTACAGTATGCAGCATTCAATTAGATCCCGGGACTCCCTCGACATTTCGTTTTCGTGTGTTCCGCTCCGCCTCCGAAGAAATCGCGACCCCAATCTGTGATCCCGGTCTTCGCTTCAGGGCTGCTGATGATCTGATAACGAGTCTCGGTCTGCAATCGACCACCAGAGGATCCCCCTGATACATCGGCTATTGGTATATTGTTACCCTCGCGGCACCAAGGCCACGCGTTACTCACACGAAATAAGGTATCGTGGTGAATCGCCGGCCATGCACCAACGCCGGCCTCCTGCGGCCGCTAGTTCTTGTTTGTATGCCAAGGTCGTTCAAAGTTAGAGATTGAGCTTGACTCTATATTATCCACGCTTTGGGTCCGAAGGGGAGTTCTGGGGCTCTTTGCAGAAAATTTTTGGCTTGAGTGACAGCGGCCAACAGCATCCGGGCCTGGCGGCCAAGTCGTGGTCTAGTCAAGTGACGGTTTGAGGTTCGTGGGAAAACTTTTCGGAATGGGCATCGGACGGCTTTCGATCCTAACACGCTCAAACAACCTTTTCTCACCTGCCCTCCCATGATCCGGTGAGGGATGTCGAGGCCCTCTGACAAGTACCAATTCCAGCAGTCCCCCAATGGTCCGACAAATCTCCCCTCAATCAAAACAGGCTATGTGATAGTCGTGTTGTCGGTGCTTTTCTTTTTAATCATCGGTTATGTGACCCTCTTCTCGGCATTCAGCCCATCGCCTCCCAACTTTGTGCGTGTCCTGGCTAATGCTCTACCTCGCTGCAGCTCATCTGACCGTGAGAAAGGTTTTGAAAGTTGTGGTAGAAGATACCCACTACAAGTACCTCACACTATTTTTGATACCCACCTTTTCTTACTTCGTCATCGCGAATTGGGTGGGATGGCAATATTACCAGAACTCTTGAAGTGGAATGTCTCGAGTGCCGGCCCAGTTAGAATGCATTACTAATGGTATACGATAATCAAAACAAAGCAACAACACGATACAACACAGCGAATCGATAGAGATCAAGGAGATGGGGGCCGTTCTGTTGGCGGCCGAGATCGCCTTTGGACCTGCCTCAGCTCATTCCACAATCGGCCTCTGCCGTATTCTTCAGGCGCTGGATCTGTGGTTCTCGTGGGGCTTCGGGTCCTTCCGCCCCATGAGGACAATGAGCGCGCCGGGCTGACCGCCCGGGTCGATGCGCGGCTTGAGAACTTGGGGCGAGACGTAGCCGCAACGTCGCTGAAGGCTCCACTTTTCTGACCCAGGACGTCGGAGAAAGAAGTGTACGATGAAGGGAATAATTTCTTGGTCGATGGTGGGTGAATTGGTTTCCTGGCTGGGCGTTCTGGGCTAGCTGAGCGAACTGAACGCCGAAGAATAGGATTAACCGCGGAAGTCGTGGTAGACACGTTTGTAGGAAGCGGTCGAGTGGGCTGGGCAGCCTGGCGCGGGGCATTTGTTGGTAGTCGTAGGTATCTCGCCCGGCTGTAAGGACAAAATCAGTGGGTGCTTGCAGAAATCCAACAAATCAGAGACAAGACATACGCGACCGCCTTCAGTGCCATCTTCGTGCGATAGGTTTCCGACCACTGTTTGAAGATTTTGTCTATTCAAACGCGATCTCGTTAACGCAACAAGGGATCAAATCAACGCATCACGTACTCAGTAGGGCATTTCGGTCAAAGTCTCTGGCTTTTTTGCTCTGGAGCGCTTGAGGCATAGCGTTGCGCCATACCGACCAATACTTCTTCTTCTGGTGAGAAGCGTTGAAGCGGAGAGCGGGAAGCGACTGGAGGAGGCGTGGAAGTTCATTAGGACTCCACTTGATTGGCGGCCACTTGACAGACCACGACTTACCCTCGTTTTGGAGTGCCATATCCCGAACGCGTAAAACACAAGATTGGTTTGCTTTTGGAGAGTGAAAGACTCTGCCTGCAAGATGTCCATCAATGGGGTCCAAAGTCATGCGGAAAACGACTCACCAAAGGCCGCAACTGGATGTTTTGGTATCTCTCCCGCCACTTATCCCACGCAATCAAAAGACGAGTATGTTTCATCTCTTCCTCGCATTGCTGAAGAGTCACACGTCTGCGTCTGGCAGTCCTAGCCGCACCCAGCCACTTTGTAAACATCTTACGCATGTTCTCTGTAAAGGGGTATGAATCTCTCGTAAGTGTAGCAGAACATAACAGACATCATACCCGCGCGTTTGATGTCTTGATAACTCTGCATTAAAGCAAGCTCCTCTACATGTCTGATGCAGAGTGTTTTCCATTTCGCGAGAGCACGACTGCAACCGAGGGTGATTAACCCCGTCCGGAACTCAACTTGGAGGCAGGACAAGGGGGTACTCACAGCTGTATTCGGTTATCATAGGCTCGGTCGACTTCAAGTTCACAGAATTTCACATCAGCGACCCTGTTCGTCCAATGGACAAGGGTGGCGGTCATAATTCGCTGAAAATCAATCTGTCAGACGCGAATTCTGGTCATTTGGAGAGACTCACCAGGTTGACACGTTCGCGAACAATATCTTCGACCTGCCGGTGTTGCCTCTGCCGCTGAGCAAGACGCTGCCATTCTAGGCGAACCGCGAATCAGCTCGTGTTCGTCAGAGGTAAGCGAACGAACATACGGTTGAACACAGCCTGAACCTTGCGGCGTTCCCAGACCTGCAAAGTCTTCCGCCTCCTCACATCTGCCAACTTGTCCACCCAGAGCTTCCATGCTCGCCGGATGTGCAGATATTTATCAGCCTCCCGCGATTTCCTGACCATCTTCAGCCTTTTCCGAAGAACAATCCTCCATTGGAGGAGCATCTTGAAACGAAGCTGAGCACAATGATATTGTACGGCGAACAAAGTGGCATTGCGATGCGTAGCGAGCACATGGTGCCATTTTTGCATGGTCGAGATTACCACCGATGAATTCGCCCTAACCGAAAACGCAAGAGCCTTATCTGGAAACCCCGTCGCGTCAGTTTCGCCGCTGGTTAATTTCGAGACACGTTGGGTCAGACACTCACTTTCTTGATATCGCAAATCTCTGATGTGAAGCTGCCACACCGTCCACTTCTGCTTGAGCAGTTTGGCTGCGCGATACCGTTCGAGTTGTTTTCCACGTTCATGGGCTCTCCATATTCGGAGGACAGCGCGCAGCAGGAGGTCGTCCTGCCTGGTAACATGCCTGCCCGCCTTGCGCTCCAAAGCCTGGATCAAATAAAACGATGTAAATAATTAAAGTGGGGACACGCACAAAACACATACCCGTATGCGGCCCCGGGCTGTCTTCCAGGAACCGAGCGCCCTCCGTTTGATGGATCTATCATTGAATCCTTCTGCGATGGCAACGTTCCGCCTGGGGAAGATTGTGAGATCGGGCCGACCCAAACAAAGTCAAAACTGATAAAACCCACATGCGCTTCTTCCACACCGCCATTGCGTCATTCATAACCCTCAAATCCACCCTCTCGACCAGTAAATTCTCCGTCGCTCGTAACGCACTCGCCCTCCTCCAGATGTGCCATAACTTAGACAACCTCTGGTTGTCGAACACCCGGGCCAAAGTTTCTCCGGCGTCTTCAACAGCATCCACTCCTGCAAGCCGCCTCTTCCACCGTGAAAAGTATCGAGCAAGGAGTTGTTTGGAATGGTGCTGAGCGGATAGCCGAGACCGATAAAGTTGCCGCCATTTCGCCCACGCGTCCTTCTTTAGTTTCTTCTCCCTATTGAGACGAACGACCTTCATCCTAGATCTCATGGAATCCCTCCATTGAATCTGCCGTTTAGCGTGCAGCTTCATTTTCCACATGTCCATGGCCCATTTGAGACGACGAGATTCAAACATAGCATATATCTGTTGATGATATTCGCGCCGTTGTTGGACCTTGGCTTGCCATTTCTGCATCGATATCCGCAATACCAGTAGGTCGCGCGCCTCTGATATTTGCTGATTTGTAGCCTACAAGGGGTTCGTCGTCAGACTACATCTCACGAAGGCCCACAGTCCTCACCTGTACCCATTCGAATCCTTGTATCCACACGTCCCAGCACCTCTCAACCAGTTTCCTCTCTCTAAACTTGTCAGCCTCAACTTCATCCCTTGCCTCTCTGACCTTCGCCCAGACGTCATCATCATTGATCACGCCCTTAGGTGGCCCCCTGGGTTTCGATGAAACAATCGTAGGTTTCTCTTCTAGCGACGGCCGAGCGAAGGCGCCATGCGTCAGAACATTAGAGCGGGAAGTCTTGGCTGTAGATACCGGGGCGGGTTCACGGGTGGCGGCCCCATATGATGGTGGGGTGCTGACCCGAGTGGGGGCGGAGGATGTGTGATCAGAACTTTGGGAATCCCACCGCGGGGGAAGATAGTTTCTTGTAGCCCGGTGAGAATAGCGGTTGGCTTTAGCCAGAGTGGTGGGTATAGGAGTTCCAGGGGTCAAGGCAAGCACAGGATGAACGGGGGACTCGAAGCGTTGTGGGGTAGCATGGTATTGTGGGCCTAAATCATCGGTGTTGGTAGACTGTGTGAGTTGAGCATCGTCGTCGGTCTGTGAGGAGTGGAGGGTGAAGGCATCGTATTCTGGGTTGGGTCGCCGGAACGTCGGAGCGGGGTTGTAGAGGTTTGTACTTCCGTTTCTCCTTGGAGTAGCAGACGGAGCATCGTCGCGGGGGATGGTAGAGGGTCGGGGAGCATGGCGGGTCTGAGTCTTATAACCATGTCGGTCCTTGATAATGTCCCACTTATCCTTCCAGGTCTGACCTTTGACGGTACCCAGCTTGAGCAGTTTGCCAAAGTATGAGACCTCGTTTTGAGGATCGAGACCGCGTTCGAGGAGAAGGTCGTTGTAAACCTTGAGCACGGTTAAGAACGTCGTCGCGGTGGCAGGGGCGCGTTGGATGACCGAATCGATGAATTCCACTTCATCCGGACTGAGACCTGCAAGTTCTGGGATCGTGACCGATGTTGAGAGACCCAGCAGAACCTTTTCATCTGGTATTTTTCGCGCGGCCTCCTCGACCCTGGGTATAGCTGGTGCGTAAGGAGGGCGGTAACGAGACATGACACAAGGCGGATGAGAGACTATAAGGGCATGTTCAGGCCACCAAGGTATTGTTCATGACCGAATCTGTGTTGAGATTCGTCACGTGAGCGCGTCTGGACTGGAGGGGGGGACAAGGTGTTACAGAGGTAAGTACTACATACAGAAGAGCTGGTACAGCCAACAAATAATATTAGTTAATACACCTCAGAATCGAACCAATAACGCGTTTCCGGCCTGCGACTCGACGGGACAATATGGACATTTAACTCGGCTGGTGATCGGAACTGGTCAGTAGGACGCAGTGCAAGGGACACGGACGGACCCACCCTCCAGACTTGCTCAACTTCTGCAAGCTATCCTTCGTCACAACGTGTCCACACTCCATCATCATCGGAGGGTTTTGCTCCGTTGATTGTTCCTTGGAGACAGGACAAGCAAATATCGAGTGGTACCGGTTTTCTGCCGGTAACGGTATTTCGATCTGCGGAACGTCAACAAAATGACCACAAGGAAACAGCGGAGGATAACCTTACCGGTAACTCATCTGTCTGGCTCCACTCGCTCTTCCTCTCCCGCATCAACTTCCTTCCCTTCTCGATCCTCGCAAGTGCCCCGCCACCCCCAATGTCGGCAACCACCTTCAGGGGTATCTGGCGGCTCATACCCAAACTAGCACAATAGTCCCTCGCGAACATCGGGTCGATGTCCGTATAGAGGTTGGGGGAGGCAAGATCCGCGTAAGGTGAGACGCGCAAGCGCGCCAGCGGCAGGTACATGATGCAAGCCATGAGCCGCATGATTTCCGACTCATGTTGGGCATAGAAATGGCCGAAGTTGGCTTTGGCAAATGCGACCGCCGAGGGAACGTCCGGGGGATGACATTCGACGAGGAAATGAAGGTATCTGGCACGATGGAGTTGGAACCCAAGAGGAGACTGACGCGCTTGTAAAAAGTCCCGGTTCCGCGTCACCCACCTAGAGATGGGTTAACGAACGCAAAAGACTCAAACATCACAACGTACTCGAGTGCAGGATCGGTGTCGCCGGCTTTCAGCGCAGTCACAATCCGATGTAAATCAAGGAAAAGGGTCCTCGTCTCCTCTGAGACACTAACGCCCGCTTCCTAGATGAGGGTAAGGGTGGAGTGAAACGAACGCAGTAGGAGGATATACCTCGATGAAAGTTTCAGCGGTTGTGAATTGACCAGTCCTAAGAAAATGCAGGGCGACCGTCCGGTCCAAAGCCTGAGATGCCTTGGTTGAGGTAAACAACGGGCTGAAAGTTGGCAAAGAGTTTGGGAATTTCTGTGCAGGGTAGAGTCAATTGTTACCAATCAACCTGAGGACACGACGAGGGCAAACCTTGTCCAACGCCTTGCCATAGCGAGAGATGGAGTTATAAATCTCCTTCTGCCTATCATCCAGATCTTTCTTCAGACTCTCAACGCTCGCCGCGAGTCCCTCGAAAGTCTCGGACGGCGCACTCCCCGACTGTACTCTCTCCCGTTCGGCCCGTAAGGTAGCAAGAAGCGCATCAAGCGTCTGGTCAATTGGTGGAGACTTGGCCTTGCCGTCCGCGGTGAGCTTCTCAAGCTTTGCAAGCTCCTTCAGTGCCGCATCCATCTTGCATTCGTCGTCGGTCAATTGTCGTGCGAGAAGGGGGAGCCTGGAGCCACTGTAGGCGCCAATTCCCGAAGCCCACGCCGAGGTGATCGATTCGCCCGGGTAAGAGAGATCACGTGCACTCGACCGACGCTCTTGTCAGCGGCCATCTGGAAAAATGCCTCGGTTTATTACTGGTGACGAGCTAGGAAACTTGAAGGCATATGTCTCTATGAATGAGGACGGTAGTACCAAGGTCCAATGTTCAGAGCTGCTCGTCGAGGCAAACAAACAAAAATACATCCAAAAGCTTGCAATTGCAAAATCTACGGTACGCAACATTTTACGAGAACTTATACAGAAACGCACTGATACTGTGGATTGAAGAGAAGGTTGCGTCGGCTCTTGCAAATGGGACAGTTCTTGTGCATTCCTTGAGCGATGAAGCCGATCTCAAGGTGACCCAACTCCACGAGTGGAAAGAAAACAGGTTGAAATCAGGGCAATCGTTTGTCGGTCTGGCCGCATCTGAAGGGTACGCTTGGGTCCTACCAATCTTGCAACTACGAGAGAACTTATTGCTCCAATAGAGGGGTATATTCTTGCACATCAAACGGTGCCCTGCGATTGACGAAAGAGGAAGAGCTACAATACAATCTGGCTGTGCTTCCGATGCGGTTGTGCTGCTGGCGATTATCTTCGGACGACAGATCATTTGCCTATGGCGGGGAAGAGGTCGAAGTCTCTCTTTGGGACACCGAGCGAGCGTTTGGCAACCCGATCGAACCCACCCCAGGACCGTCCCAGAAGCGTAAACGAGGCGGCGATCTGTTACCAGCAGAAACCTGGCGAGCGAAAAACGTGAGTTTTTAGGTTTGGTAGTGCGACCTTTGTTCACGAGGAAAGCAAGGTACCAAATGACAGCCTCAGCCTTCGACAGCCAGTCCACATCACCTCCCTTTCTTACCTTTCCTCATCGACTCAGGGACCTTCTACAACCCATCTTATAGCTGGCACGAACGACGGGCACGTTCGAAGGTATGATACACGTGCGGCACGCAGGCCGGTTGCGGATTGGAGATCTATTGCGAAAGCGGGGGCCATAAAGGTCACCGAAGATGGACACGCCGAACAGTGAGTTCCTCCGCCCGTATCGGGGCTTGTGATTCTCTGATCTCATGTCGACCCTCCCGACCCGTTCAGCGAAGTATTCCTGTCGGATCAGGCGAGCAACCTGTTCGCGCTTGACTTGCGGACAGGTCGCGTGCTATACGGTTATCAAGGTAGGCAGGTTTTGTACCATTCCCCATCAAACCCACTCGGGCTCCCGGTACTTATGGCCTTTCCCCCCCAGGTATCTCAGGGACAGTCACATCCTTGGCGTGTGCCCCCCATTACGTTGGATCCGCATCTCTCGATAGGTTCTTCCGGCTCCACGGGACAGCCTCAGAGGCGTCTGCCAAGGATAGGAAAGGGCAAACCCTCGAGAAGGTGTACACTAAGAGTATCCCCACCGTTGTTGTTTGGGATCCTTCGTATGAAGATGGCCGATCATCTGTTCCTGAAGGCGATGACGGTGAAGGAAACCAGGTATGGGAAGGCATGGAAAACGCGGAGGATAATGAAGATAGCGGTGGCGATGACGAAGACGGGGGTTACTCGGACGACGAGCCATCGCCCAAGTCCTCGCTCAAAAGGTCTCGTACGAGATAATGTTGTTTTGTCACGGTTTATTGGAACAAAAAAATACGTGATAATAAGATACAATCATGTTCCCAGTGACGCATTACGCAGTAGTGGCCATGTCAAGATAAAAATGCAACATCGCCGCCAGTTACTAGGAAAGAGGAAAAATAAGATTACAACGAATCCCATATGCGCTGCCACCTGTTTCTGGGCCCAAGCTTGGCCTGCTCAGCAAGGAATTTCTCTTCCTCCTCGTCGATCTCGCGCTTGCCAGAGATGAGATCAACTTGGTCGAGGGGGATGACTTTGGTTTTGAAGTATAACTTGTAGCTGGCCCAGAAGACAAAGAAGGTGGGGATGGCGATATAAGCGGTGATGAAGGTGTCGGTCTTGAAGGGGATGAAGGTATCATAACCCTTGAAGAAGGTGATGATGGCGGTGGTGATGAGGGCAAAGTATGCGCCCCATGGCTGGAACGGAGCCTTGTAGGGCAAGTCGTCACGGGAGTAGCCCTGAACCTTGAGAGCCTTCATGAACCGACTGTGGGAGACATTTCAGCCAATGGATTCCTCGCAACAATCCAAGGAGAGACTAACATATGGGTCCAAACGATGCAAATCCAAGTTATGGCACCGAAAGTGGAAACCAAGTTGACGAACCAACCAAAGACTGTGAACAGGGTTTAGTGTTTGCGGACAAATGGAGTGTGTTATATGACACACCTCGTTGACTGCTGGAGGAAACATTTAGGTAGACAAGGAAGCAGAAGGCGGTGCAAAGGATGAGGGCAGGGTAGGGAACACCCAAGCGGTTGACCCTCTTGAAGACCGCTGGTGCTTTCCCTTCAACGGCAAGGCCATAGAGAGTACGGGAGCCAATGTACAAGTCGGAGTTGGCAGCGCTCAACACGAAAATGAGGATGGTACCGTTGATAACGTGGTTAAGGACTTTGATGCCAACCAAAGTTGTTGCTACAACGAAGGGGGAGGCGGCAGCTCCGGTCTTTGTGTTGTTGGCGACGAAGAGGGAGGAATCGGTTCTAGGGACGATGAGACCGATGACGAAAACGCCGCCGACATAAAAGACCAAGATACGCCAGAAGGTCCTTCTTATGGCGATCGGGATGTTCTTCCTGGGATTCTGAGCCTCGCCGACGGTGACACCAATGAGTTCGGTTCCCATGTAGGCAAAGAGAGCGTTGATGAGAGTGGACCAGAAACCAAGGAAGGTGGTCAAACTCTTCCTGTTGGGAATCCGATTCTCGAGGAATTGGCCCATGGGGCCATGTGGAGGATTCCAGTAACGGAAACCACTGCAGAGGAGAAGCGTGAGACCCAAAGTGAGACCGGCAACCAGACGGGAATTCTCACATTCGGTCGTGTTTAGGATTGCCTCCGAGGTCAATGATGATGCCTGATGCACGGTGAGATACCGGACAAGCGCTCAAGGGCGAAGAATGGCATACCCATCAAAATCAAACCAATCAAGGCAAGGACCTTGATGCTGGAGAACCAGAATTCTAGTTCACCAAACACTCGGACTCCAAGAAGGTTGATGAAGAAGACTGGGGGGGAAGAGGTGAGTTACCGGTCGGGAATTCGAGGTGAGGTGGAACGGACCGAAGGCGATGAAGATGATCATCCATACGCCAATGTGGACTTCGCGACCACCATTCCAGTATTGGAGGACAGCACCAGCGGCGTTGATGTTGTTGGGGGTGACGATGAGGTACTTCATGAGGTAGTTGTATCCTAAGGCGAATCCGACGGCGGGGTCCACGAAGCGGGTAGCATAACCGGCGAAGCCACGCTTGTGGGGAATGTAGGCAGACATTTCACCGAGAGAAACCATGACAAGGTAGCAAACGAAACCGACGAAGCTGTACCCAAGTAAGAGGCCGAGGGGACCACCTCTGGAGGTTGTTGGGTTTGAATAGGCGCGAAGGAGATTGGATGGGCGGAGAGAGACTTACCGGACGAGAGCTGTTCCGGATCCAATGATGAGACCGGTTCCGACGGCACCCCCGAGGGAAATCATGGAAATCTGGGGCGAGGGTGAGTATGTATGCGCTGAATTGGCAAGAGATGGGCTAGACGGACCTGTCTGGCATTGAGACCTCTGTGGAGGGTCTCGTTGCCCTTTGGGTCGACGTATGTCTCATCGGCGACGACGCTGGTTGAGGAGGTCTTCTCGACATCGACCAGCTTTTGGTCTGGAGTGGCCATTGGAGGAGATGGGGGAAGCGACGGGAGGAGTAGGAAGCATATGGCTCAACTGTTTTATACCACACGTTCTGGGTTGGATGAATGGAAGAGAAGTTGATCCCAGATCACAGCTGATGGGGAAATCCAGCGATCAAGTACAGGATTGCTCCAGCAGCCTCCCACCGCCTCACTCCCATCTTTTCATACACTACACCAAACGCGGTCTCGGACTCCCAGCCAGCCAAAGCATCCGCATGCACGCCCACTGCCACCCAGCTCGGATCTGCATTCTTAGTCTAGTGGTTGGCGTGATCTCAATCCCTTGGCATCAACCCAATTCATCCGGTGCACCCGATCCATCCGCCGTCCTGTCCGTCCGAACTTCAGAGAAATACACACTTGGTCGATAAGGTCACCCGCCGCTTTTCACCCAGTTATGCCCGCCCCACATTCCCTAAAACTCGTTCCACCCGACCGCTACCCGCCTCGGTTATCAGCTGAAGATATGAAATACTCCCCACCGCCTCCTCTTCGAAGCGAACCAGACCATGCATTATAGTACCCCGAGGAAATTCCGGAGGCGTACATGTTGCGTTGCAGTCGAATCGACCTGAATTTCCTGGACCGGGCTCCTCGTTCCCATTTGGTTGGCCCACTCCCAACCGAATAAATAAATCCTCCCCGACTGCGCAAGGAAGAATAGCAGATCAGACTCCAAGCGGCAATCATGCTCTGCCCGTGGTGCAATGCCGGCACCTTCGAATGAGATGTCCAACCGCAAATGTCACAGCCTTAATTCGTGTATCCGCCGCCATGTCAGAGAAGCCGCCCTTGACGGTTGCACGGATATAGATTGGATACCAGGTTTCAGAGGATCATCTCGGTAGTGTTTCGTCGATCCTGATCGGTGTCCACCAGAATCAGAACAATGGTCGCAAAACCTGTGCCAATCGTATCTGTGGAACTCCATACACTGTCCAATGAAGGGTCGTTGATTTTCAGGAATACGGCGCACCGTTTGCCACCCCAATTCGCTGAGTGAAACGTCATCCCCGTTCATGCATAGCCCGGTCTGTCCGTGACCACACTACCGTCAGGTGGCGACAGCTCGCGTTCCCGAGTCTTCGTCTCACGCTTCAATGCCGCGCCCATAGCACATAATGAGCGTAGTGAACCCCTCGTAATTGTCAAGCAGTGGGGAAGTGTATTGTCGCAAACAAATAGATTACTTGTTCTTCGTAAGCCTGTGAAAACCCGTGAGCTTCTTGAACCTCAATGCAAAACGGTCGAAACAAGGCGCACTTGTACGTAAACCTCTTCTTGGTGATGGCAAACTCCCCCAACTTGTGCCCCACCATATCCTGTGTCACCTGCACCGGGATATAGTCTTTTCCGTTATGAACCATAAACCGGATTCTGTTTCACGCCATAGTTGAAGCGTCAGCCACGTTGGACACAGAGTGAAGCATGTGATAGACGCACCCCACAAAGTTTGGAAGAATCGTGCATGACCTGGCTTGGGTCTTTATTGGAACATTGTTTTGTAGCGCTTCCCGCAGGTTCGGGAACGCGACAAAGTAAGGACCTGCGTATGCGTGTTCAATCGCTTAGCGTGAACCGTTGTCGGCCTTCGTACCTTTCCATGCTGAACGGCCGGAACGGACGACGAGCGACGGATGCATCAAGAGGTGTAGGCGTCACGTGTTCTACCGAGCCCGAGTTCACCATCTCCCTATACCCGTCAACGATAAATGTCCCTGTGACCACTACTAGTACTACACATAGACTCGGAACCTACGAAGGATTATCCAAGAGTGCGTAAACAAGCAAAGAAGAAAGGGCCCTGTGTCTAACCACTTTCCCAAGCTTCCAAGACGTTCTTCGCAGCTTTACCCAACATATCGTCCCCTTGGGAATGTTTAACCAGAATATCCCTCGTTGCAACCTTCAGTTTCTCGACGTCCGTTTCCCTTTCCTCGGACGTCCGGCCTCCTTTCCTTCCGAGCTGGCTGAGCAGCATGCACACATTTGCCTTTACCTCTGGTGGACAGCGGGGGGTGGACCGTTTGAGCAACGACACAAGAGCTTCGATTGCACGCGCCGGCCCGACAACAGGGGACGCTTCATCAGAACCAGGGGTGTTGGGGGAAAGAGGGTTTGATCCCTGTGCAACCTCGACTGGCAACGGGGACATAATCGCGTCTAACACGATCACGCCTGGGACAACGTCAATGCACTGTACCTCACCAACGCGGACGGAAACTCACCGCTGCGTTCCTGCGCCGTCAAAAAGGATAGCGCGACCACTGCTTCGTTGATCAGCATAGGGTACTTCTTACTCCGCCCGATAAGAGCCGCCAATGCATTTGCATTCTCCGGAGTCGCAACCGCCTTTCGAGCGGTCTTCCTCTTGTGGTCCGTGGATGAAAGATCGGCGGATAGTGTTTTGATTATGTTCGCCAGGACCCGCGTTCCTTCACTCTTAATAGTGACGGTATCTGCCCTCTGCACCAGCCCCATAATTTGCTCGAGTGCCGACTTCTCGCTACGTTGAGACTCCTCCTTCAACACCGAGGAAATACAATTCTCGACTGACGAGTACGTGATTATCAGTGAGGTTCATCACCCTTGAAACCTGAGTACAAACCGTTTCCATTGCAAAGGTGCTTTGCAACCCCGATTGCGGATACCTGGATGATCTCCATCAGATCAGATTTATCTTCGAAGATCCCGCAGTCCGCGAGGTGGGCGATAATCCCTGCCTGCCCCAGTGGGGCCCTGTTGTTTGTAGACTGGGCGAGATTCTTCAAAAGTCCAATTACTCCGTGTTCGACCTTGAAATCAGGGTTACCCTCAAGGATTTTTGCAAGGTCAGGAGCAAGAGAGATGGGTGGGTTGACCACTGCGTTAGAGTGAGCCTCTGCGCAATCAACAAGGACAGGGCTCAGTGGAGGACTTTGTGTGTGTGTGTGAGGATCTCACCCCGTCTGACAAGGTTCCCGATCGCCAACGTGGCGCAAATCACCAGACCCTCCTTGCCCTCCTTATCTACTTTCCTGATCCATCGAATCATCCAGGAGATGAACTCCCCGCCGGGCTTGTCATCCTCAGATTCATCCCACAAGATATCGGTGTTCTTTTGCTCGCCAGCCACCTCAACAACGGCTTTGATGATGCCAGCCTTGCAATTCTCAAAGCTTCGTTCGTACGCAGCACGATCGGGATCATCCGCCCACCAAGGAGGATACTCCCCACAGTCAAGGAAATTAAGCATATCCGACAAGCACGGGATTCCATCATGTTCGTCGGGGAAGGTTAAACCTCGAGCGAGCGAGAGTCTGACATCTTCAACATCCAACGTGAGGGACTCGAGTAATGCGCAAGACTCCTCCAATGATTCTACATCCGCAGAGATGAGCGTCTCGCGAATCTCAGAGGACTCTGAAAATACCCCCTGAGGAGTAGAATGTGGCTTCCGGAAGGCATTCAAACTTGTGACCAAAAGCGGCAACGCTTCCTGGCCAAACAACGGGGGTGCTACAGGGAAATTTGAGCGGAATGCCGAAGTAGCCGATCGAACCGACAAACCATCGTTGGTGTCGATCTTCAACCCGTTGAGGGTTCTCCAGGCCCATGAGGAGAGGCCCGCTCGCAGTTCCCAGTCTTCCAACTCGAACCCTTGTTCTGCATCTGAAGGGGATGACTGGAAGCGCAGCCACGAACCAGTCGGGTATATCGCCGTCGAGATGCGAAGGATGGTGATCGCGACTTCCAAGGAAAGCAGGCGGGTTCTGACCGGCTCTGTGGGAGGGAAAAGTGGTGAGAGTATTTTCAATTATCAGTATGGAAAGTGTACCATAGCCCAAGGAGATATTCAAGATGACACCGACGGCAGTCTTGACTATTTTAAGATCTTCCGGATGGATTGGCAACGGATCGGTGAGACGGCGCTTCGGAGGGATAGATTCTGAATAGGATTCCAACAAAGTCGCCACGGTTTGAGGGAAACCTGCCTCGAGGAGATTGCCTCTGTTCTCATCTGATTGCAAGCGAGATTAAGGCTGTGGAGGTCTCGGGGACAGTGACCTTGCAGGGAGAGAACGTACCGTGATCCATACACAAATTCGCACCTACCCTCAAGATCTCAAATATCGCGCCACGTTTATCAGAAGATGGCGTCTTTTCTCCATGGGATGCTGTTTTCAGCAAAGAGTTGAGGGTCTGCGGAAGAAAGGTTCGACCCAGAGCTGTGTGTTGGTCGTCTGTGTGGTTGTTTTTATCGCTTGAATGCCCCATGGCCTTCACAATGGAACAGGTGTATGCAAGGTGCACTCACGGACTCCCTTCGGATCCTTAGCTCTAAGTGCGTTAGCGAGGCTCTGGGCCGTGAGTTCGATCCGTTTCCAGTGATCCGGGACATCGTTCAGAGCGAGCTCAGCGAGCAACTGACCAAGGCCAGACGCTGTTCTGAGAGAGTTGGCCATAATGCCTTCGAAGTCATCCATGGATACGATATCGGTAGCGGTGTGGGACGAAGCCTTATTGCTCTGATCTGAATCAGCCTTCCCTGGGTTCCCACTCTTCCCCTCCCTCACACGTGATTAGATGAGGTCAACATCCTAAACCCGATCCACCATGGGTGGAAAGCGGAAGAAGTTGAGAGATATGTTGTCTTCAACAACCCCGCCCCCTGCCCCCGCAGTGGAAGACGACGAGCTACTGGACGATCTCTTCTCTCAGCTTGATTCCAACGACAAGACCGTTCAGAACGTTTCCGCAGAGGTCATCAATGATATCCAACTTTCACAACTCCAGGAAAAGGAAGAGTCTCAGAAACCGAAGAAGGACAGTAAAACGAGGTTTTTAGAGAGACAGGTTTGGGTCTTCCTCCGAGGTTTCTTCGCAGTTCAGTTTACAATATCATTTTCCAGGCGCGAAAGGCTGCGGAGATCGCCCAACACTACTCTCCAGACAACCCACAGGCGGATGCCCAGTTGGAAAGGGAGGCAAGGGAAGAGGAGGCAGACATCAACAGGACATGCAAACTTCTTGGTCTCGAATTGTATAATGTCTGCACATCTTTCCTCGTGCGGTACTCTGGCCTGACGAGTATCTCTCTCAAGGTTAACCCAGATGGACATTGCCTGTTCGCCGCGATCGCAGACCAACTCGCGATTCTGGACATCCTTCCCCGAGCACAGGCAAACTACATGGTCACGCGTGTAGCAGCGGCGAATTACATCTATACCCACCCTAACGATTTCCTTCCTTTCTTACCCTCGATAGCTGGTGAGGATGGGGTCGGTGCCACCGATGCTGGTCTCATAACTCCGAGGCAGTTTGAAATGTACTGCACTGCAATCCGTGATACCGGCGTCTGGGGTGGGGAGCCGGAGATCCTGGCACTTTCCCGGGCTTACAGAATTCCCATACACGTTATACAGAGTGGCACCCCGCCTGTAGTCGTTCACAATCCAACCGGTGCCCCAGATCAAGACGATGGTCTCGATGGGACCAAGAAGGTTGCTCGTATCAGCTATCACCGTAGAATGTACGTTCTTGGAGAGGTAGGCTTTCTCACCATTCCATAAATCTGGTGCTCACAAAGAAACAAAGCATTACAATTCATTACGGCCGAAGAGAGGGTTAGTTGAAACCCTGATAGGGTGACGAATTCCAGTGAAACAGTTTGTAAAATGCATCATAAGTACACAGAAAACGTATATACACCCTCCCACGTTTAACGACCAGTCCATACCAAAGGCTGTTCATGATCCTAACTGGGATGTCTCATTGAAAGCGGCAACGCTCTGCTGGAAATCCGCGTCCTTCCTAGGTTTTGCAGGTTCTGACCCGGGGACTGACTGTTGCAGTTCACCCTCGAGGAATACTTGGGACGTTGCTGATTGTAGTCCATCCGTTTTGTCCCCATAGTTGCCGAATGCATTATCCAAACCTGCATACGGATCTTGGGAGTCCCGTTCGGGCTTGACGTGGGGGTTAAGGGCCTCTTCTTCCTCTCCTTCCTCTTCCTCGTCTTCGATTAAGTTCGGCTCATTGTCCTCTCCTAGAAGGTTGCCCGTCTCAACCAATGTGTCTGACCGCACAGGCTTTTTCTTCTCCCGATGCGACTCCACAGGCCCGGGCCCGGAAACCTTGACAGGCGTCGCAGAAATACTCGGGCGGCTGACGGTGACCAACATCTGACGGGAGGTAGAGTTGAGGGCCGGGGTGTCGATAAGCTGTCGTCCAGCTGCTCCGCGGATGAAAGTCTACGAGGGAGGGGGCATTCAGGGAATTTGAAGGTGTCCAACAGAGCAGGATACGCTACCTCTGGGTTCTTGTGGTAGATGCTTCCAAGAGTTCCAGTGTGAAGCAGAAGTTGGTCAAGAGCACCGCGATCCATCCGATCAGAGTCTGTCGTAATCGCTGGTTTCTCCACGAGGACAATTTCGCCCGCGACAGCGGGGTTGATCGCTAGTAGTCGCCAGTACATGAACCCTCTATCCCGCAGGTCAGGGTTATCGACCTCCTCAGTTGTCCACTTGAGTACTTTATGTACCAGTTGCTTCGCCGTCTCCGAGGAGGACTTGTAGATGAATAACTTAACGGACGCGGTTAAAAGGGCGAGTTGAACCTGCGAGCAATTCAGTACAGCGGGAGGCTGGGGAACGGATGGCACAAACCTCGGTTGGTTCTTCCAGGAACGAGTACACCAGGTCATCCATGAGTTCATCGGCGTTGTCAATTCTATTGGCGAATTGACCAATAATCCAAATCATGGCTGCCTTGGCTTCTGGTTCATCGAGAAGGTCTAGGTTTTCGCAAAGTGTGGGGATAATTCCCTCGTACTGGCCCGGGTATCGACGGAAAACATCCTTGGTGACAATTATCGCTTCCTGAACCACGTACGAGACTTTGGTCTCGATGAGCTTCAAGAGCGATTGGATACAGTTATCGGCGGCTGGTTTGACCTTAATAGCAAGACGGCCAATGGACCTGACTGCCTTGCGCACGAAATCCACGTCGACCTCAGAAGCATACCTGCCATACTTATTAGAGTTAGTTGGAAACAAGGAGAAGATGAACCTACTCCTCGAGCTCGGCTAAAACCTCTCTGGCGTTCTCCTCTCTGGCCAGACGGTACATGATCTCAAGTTTTGCAAGCTTGAGATATATTGGGTCATTGTACTTGCAGAAGAAAACCTTGACATCGTTTCTAAGCACGGTAGGACGTCGTTGGATGATCAAAAGGATATTCCTCAACGCTACGTATTGCACTTCCGGACCAGAAGACAAGATCGTGACTACGGAGAAAAACTCATGAGACGTTCGGTCATTCTTCACCGAAGCGGACTGACCTAGAGGAGGGCCCATTTTCTTGCATATATGGTCGATGAGCTTCCGATTATCCATGTAGTTCATCAAATACAGTAATATTTTGATTGTGGTGAGAACCACTGCAGAGTTTGCATGCTGCATTTGAACGATGATACGCTCGGCAAGTATTTCAGCGTCCTTCGTATCATCCGGAACAAACCTCAATAGGGAGTCCAATATGTAGATTTGACCCCACCTGCAGGGAAATCTTCGGTTTTGGTGGTTCTAGTAGCACGACAGGGAGTACGCACTCTGAACTTTCCCCGAGGGCTGTTAATAGTTTGCTCGCAATGTGGAAATTCAGTTTGAAGGTGACCCCGTCGTGTCTGTCCCCAATTTCGGAGAGAGCTGCCACCGCATTGGATACGACGGTAGCATTGGGGTCTACCAGCAGATCCCGAAGCATTTCCACAAAACCTCCTCTCTCTGCTCTTCTCGGGTCGGTGGCATATAGTTTGGCTACGCAAATTGCAGCCGTCTTGCGTACATAGGGATCCTTATCCTTGAGACAATGGCGTAATTGGTCTGTCATCGATTCGGTCACCACGGGGATTGGGATGTACGACATGGTTCGAATTGCCAAGGCGCGGATGACTGGGTTACGGTCGTTACAGTCCTATGACGACGGTAAGTTTGATGCCATGAGGTAGAGGGAGATGCTCGTGCCTGCAAGAAGCTTGGAATGACCAGGTGGATCTGATCAGGTTTCGACCGTCCGTAACTGACAAGGAACAGGTAGACCACTGCACGCAGAAGGATTGCGGGTCAGTTCAGCGCAACAGATCCCCAGGCAAAATCAACGCAACTCTTCTTGATTTCAAGCAGGGGAGTGCCCAGACATTGAACAACGTCCGTGAACAGAGGTGACACTGGGGCAGATAATGGCGATGAGTATCACCAGTGTGAAGGCAAGGATGAGGACGAATGGCACCGACTGTCATTGCCCATGGTGATATTTGCCACAATCTTCTTCAAGACCGTCTTCCTTTTCGTGAACTTCTTGTCCTTACTCTCCGCTGCGAGTAGCTCTGCTCGAAACTCCTGCGGAATTGCGAGCGCGAATCAGCAAAGACGCGAGAAGGACAAATACAGAGTTTCACACCTGAATCTTTCCCCGCTGGAAGAGCTTAGCATCCTGACCCTGCGACATGAATCCCTCCTACGCAGTGGCCGCAATCCAAACCTCGGTGACGATGGCCAATCCGTGAATTGTCCGTGATCAGGTCGTAAGCAGTGATCGCGGCAACGCGCATGCCCGAGCCGCACCCGGCCTCATGCCTCCATCAGTCAACTTCTCCCCGCGTTCATCGTTGGACTCGAAATTTCACCCTACCGTCGATGCCGTCTTGAAAGAACTAAAAACGGCGAGTAGAGAACTCCAAAAAATCTTTGCGTCCTTCAGACTGGAATTGGAACTGCTCGATCGGCTATTCTACAAGAACAAGAATCAACACCGGAGCGCGCTGTTCTGGCGCAAGGTGACCGAAATGCGGAGGTTTTGTCATAAGCTGGACAATCGTAAACCTGATGGGCTGGTGGAGGATGCCCGTCGCTGGTTCTGGGGACCTCTTGATCAGCAGAAGTGAGCGAGATTTGTAGGAATCTCCAGGGGGTTATCTGAGCGCGGGTTTGAAAAGCCCCAAAACGTTGAAAGGTTCATGGACTCATTATCCAGATGACAAGTCGCTGGCAAACGTTATCAGGTGTTCGCAGCTTTCCCGGGCGTTGTGCGACGAGGTTAGTGCTCTTCCTCCCTCCAACGCGATCTCTTTTCGATAAAAACCCCGAGACCAGACTTCGAAACGTCTAATGAAAGCATTCGAGTAAGTAAGAATATTTGTCCCGGTCGTGCAAAAATATATCACTCGGTTTCAGACACTTCCTCCTCTGTTTGCAGTCCGCCGCGTTTGCACCGTTGTTGCTTACGTTGTGTGCCATGTCCGCGAGATTCAACTCACAGATACAGGGGATAGCGGAACTCACGTCGACCTGCGGTAAAACCTTGGCGCGGCTTTTGGAAAAGTCCACAGTACGTGATTTTTGTCTTGGTTTGGTCGTCGGCAAACTGATCGTTCTCGTGGAAAGTCAACGCAGCCCTCCCCGGGCCTGCGCCTTGCCGCCGCCACTGTGACCCCACCGACAGCGGTGGTTAACGTTGATCCTACCATAGAAACTGTTGAGCCTGATGGATACCCGACCCCACCAAGCGTTCCTGTCGTGTTTGCTCCACCGCCTAGTACGTCCGTTGCCTGAGGATGACAAATGCCAGCTTTAATCACAGCCGTCAGCAGCCCTACCCCTGAAAGAAGAAAAGAAGGCATGCCCCATTGTTAAAAAACCGAAGAAACGTCCCAGGGACGAGATCGACGACATCTTTGGCTTCTGAAAATGTCCAACCGATATTTACCCATCACATGTAGATCCCGCCGCCCAGCGTAGAGCTGTGAAATTTCACGCATTCGAGTTTGGTCCATCTAGCACTTTCTATTGAACACTATAAGGACAAGTAACCGTGCGCAACAAAAAGTGCGCGGGGGATGGACACTACGTCCTCCAGACTCCGAGTACATTCGTAAACTCTTGAAAAGAGAAGAAAAGCATACGGAATGTTCCCCTCGAGAGGAAGAAAGTAAAAGCTTGGAAAGTTCTAAGAACGAAGCGATAAGAAAGGATCACAGAGCCAGTAAAAGTGAATAAGTCAGGGCGAGAAGAGGAAAAAGTAGTCCGACACGCAAACAGGATGGAGGGCAAAAGATGACAATGCTGCACAGCATTCAAGCGGGTATTCAAAGCGGAATGGTTAAACTCCTTGCGCCTGTGTTTATAGGAGGAAGAACCCAGCGGCGAGGGCAGCGAGAACGACAGTCACACCAGACCTGGCAGCGGAGGCAGCGCCATTGTCAGACAGGTTGGCGGAAGTGCTGGTGCCAGTGGGAGACGGGGATGAACCATCGGTGCTGCTGACGCTAGATGGGCTAGCAGGGTCAGAACCGTAGCCGTAGCCTGGCGAGTTGGTCAAAGCGACTTGAGTGATTTCCTCAGGGATGACGGGAGGGTTGCCACCGAGGGTGGTATCGATCCCTCCATCTTTGAACACATCGGGGTTGGCGGCGAGGTAAGTGCGAGTATAGAGAACGTTCTCCATGAAGCTCTCGTGGGCCCACTCAGGGACACTGGACATGTCGAGGTTGGTTCCCCACTTGGAGGCAGGGTCGGAGTTCTTGGTGGCGTCGTCAACGTAGGAGCGCATCTTGCCAAGATCGGGGTTGGAGTCAACCATTGGCTTCATCAATGAACCAACGGAAGAAGGACCGGCGAGGGCGTTGGGAGGGTTGATGATACCGAACATGCCCTTGGTGCAGTGGGTGGGAACGGCACAGTGGAAGAAGACAGGGTTGGTATCGTTGACGACCTGCTCAAAGACGAAGTCCTTCAATTGAATGCCCGAGGCGAAGGGAGCGTCGGAAGTCTTGTTGCAAGGAGTGAGGACGGAGCTCTTGGTGACGGTGTGGTTGTTGGCGCCCCAGATGAATTTGACGGTATCACCGACGGAAGCGTTGACGGCGAAGGGGACGTAGCGGAGGACACCCTGGGTAGGAGCAACCCAGACGACGTGGGTCTTGCCGGTCTTGGTGGGGGTGTCCTTGGGAGGAGTCAAAGCGGGGAACTTGGCCTGACATTGCTTCACGCAGTCGTCGAAGGGGTTGACCCCCCAGTCGTTGCTTCCAGAGCCATAGGTAGGGGAAGGCTGAGGCTCATAAGCGGGGGTAGGGGAACCATACTTAGGAGGTTCCGAGTAGGGGGGGGTATTTGGAGGGAGACTCTGGTCCTTGCCATCATCTGTGGGGAGAGGAGCGGGAGGAGTCCAGGTGCTCGGCGGGGGCACTTCCTTATCGTTACCAGTCGGTGAAGGGTATTCGGTAGATTCCATGCGATTGCGGTTCCTGGGGCAGTTCGATGAGAATGGAAAAGGAAGAAGCAGGTCGGATTGTATACTTACAACTCCTCAGTATCAGACATAACAATGCCATTTGGAGCGGAAACTCCGACTTCATTACCAAGCGCGGAATCCTGGGGATACGGCCGGGCGACGGTGGCGGACAGGTAGAGAGCGACAAGGCTCAAGACTTTGGAGACGTGTACCATTTTCACGATTTGAAAGAATGAAAAGTGAAAGACTATGGTTGTCAAAAGGTGTGTGTGTCGAACAAGTAAATGAACAGTATTTTCCTCTCAGAGGGTTCTCTTGTGACGGACTCTGTCGAAGAGGGTGATCTGTAGGACACGTTAGCATCAAAGGCAGGCCACACGAGGTAAGCTTAGACTGACCCTGGGGAAGAATGCAAGGAAGGTGGAGGTCGAAAGTCAATTCGACCGGAAAAAAGAAAGAAGAGGGGGGAGAAAGGAGACGAAAGGGGAGTGAGGACTGGGAACATGCGAAGGGGCAAGACAATGTTTTATATGAGGGACTGCTTCCCCATGACAATGGTGATCGGGGATGAAATGCTCGCGACCTTCTTCGCCCCTTTCTTCTGGTCCTCTCCCGATTGGTCAAGCCAGGTCAAACGTCGGTTCCCTGGTTACAAATCATATTTCGTCGCAACGGTGTCCTCCCGGTCAACTCGGTGGTCCTACAACGTCAAAATTCATCTAACGTTGCCGTCGTTGCGTCCCACAAAAGAGAGTGCGGGCGTGCCGGCTATATATACCACCAGAGGACACCGCCAGTAAGCATGGTCCTGTTGTTTTGGGAACAAACACAGTGGTTTCATTGAAATTCAGAGAAACTGACTATTTGTCTTCTCGTATGTATTCCGGGTATCTCTTTGTCGTCGTCGTCATGCGATCGCCCACCCTTGTGAATGGGCTAAGCCCGGGTTTACCAGAGCCATCAACTCTGTCCGACCAATCTGATTTGTCTCCCTGCTCGGACTGTCGTACCGCAACTGTGGATCCTCCTACACCCGCCGGCCCTTTCACGTTGTTGACGACTCGTTGACGACAGCCAATCAACTGATTGGCTTGGGTCCTAAGCTTTGCCCAGTGCTTGCTTGGTGATTTCGACCGCCGACTTACTTTGTCCCCGTTGATCTCCTGCGCAAGCAAAAGAAAGGACATGGGCGCGCGGTCGTGTACGGTAAATCACCGAAATTGAACTGACTTAGCTGCAGTGGCGTAACCTTTTCTCCCACACTTTGGCCACGCCTAGCGTAATAAAGTGTTCTTTCACCACACCTGGGGTTCATCACTGTCAGTTGCTGGCCTTTTTATTCCAGATGCACACAAGCCGTCGCCCCAAACGATGACACTTGCCACGCGAAACTTCCCTTGATGTTAAGGTTGACCCACGCTCGCCGTGAGGCTTTTCACCGGTCGGCTGCTCGTCGGAGGACCCCTCACCTGAGAGCTGATAAAGGGAGGGACAGTGGTGCCTGATGTCGATGACCGCCAAATTCACTTCGGTCAACTTCGGCGATCCCCTCGAACTCTCCAGGAGATGATTTTTGGGTGGGGCTGGTGTCGGTGAGTACACGGAAGCACTATCTGAGAATCCGTCGGCCGCGGAAGTTTCATGGTCGAAGATGAGAGAGATGCGGGTATGGTCAGAATCGGAGGTCAACGATCTTTTTTCGTGTGAGACGATCGAAGAGGGGGCTGGACTGGCCCGTTCGGGAATGCCTAAAGAGTCCAACGGTTCCTGAGCTCCAGCCGGGACGTTCTCCGTTGGTAGAGCGGGAGAAGTGGGCAACGTTGGCAGGGAGGAACGATAATCTCGGCACCTTTAAACCCGAGCTTTCTCGGAGCTGAAAGGTTTCGTTGGCGCGTACGGGGAAATCGACTGCTCCACCTCCAGGAGTACCGAAGTTTGCGATTGTTAGTCGAGGCCGGACTTCCGCTGGAGGTTGCTCCGGGAAATTCGTGACAAGCCGGGGGGACTTGGGTCGATGAATCGATTGAGGTCGCACGGGCATGCCACCCGGGTTGGTGTGGGCGCGGGCGGCGCAGATAAATCCGCATCTGACGGGGGCAAATGGAGGTTGACGACATTGACTGGTGGCTCAAAACGGATGGATGGGTTGTGGTCAAGACTGGTCGTGAACTCAATTCGGCCCGGATAATTGAGGGCCGAGTGAACGGGGGACGGCTGGTCAACAGCATCGTTCCGAAATAGAATCAAACGGTATGGAGAGCAAGAAGCCAGCCTCGTTTGCAAGAGGGAGTGGGACCGAGGTCGGTCATACAACCCAAAAAATAACATATGGGTAGGGATCACGGGGCCCGACGAGCGTTCCTATCGCTGAATAGAAGCTTATAGAGACCGCATTTCGTATTTAGATGTGTTCCGGCAGTTCGAAAAACCCGCTCGGAATCCGTTGCATCTGCACGGTACTCATCACTGTATGAGGCGGGTCTCCTTTGAAGGTGCCGGTGATCAATTATCGCATCATAATGATCGAATATGATCGAATCGTCAACTCCTCCGAAAAAGATGACATACAACCTTGATCATCGACCGCCCTCATGCTGTCCATCCGGTCCATCACTGGTCGCGCGATCCAAACGGCCAACTCAATCCCGCTCAGAACTGTTGGTTATGCGACACTTTCAGAGGAGAAACAGAGGTACAAGGTCGTGGTCGTCGGAGCAGGTGTGTTGTTCTCCACCATCCGAAACTCGTACTCCTTTCCTGAATAAAAGGTTCTTTCCACTAATAGGTACTGGTGGACTCGCGGCCGCTAATCAGATCTACAACCGGTTCAAGGCCGCTGGAAAATCTCTAAATGCGGGCGATATCGCCATCATTGATCCCGCAGAGTACCACTACTACCAGCCTGGGTGGACCCTCGTCGCTTCTGGGTTGACGAACAAATCCAAAACCCGTCGACCTTTATCGTCATTAATCCCCTCCCACTTATCCCACATCGTTGACAGCGTGAAATCATTTGAACCCAATGACTCATCGATCACCACGCTCGCCGGTCGAAAGATCTCTTATGACAACCTCGTGGTAGCCGCCGGGCTCCAAATAAATTGGAATGCCATTCAAGGTCTCACCAAGGCCCTTGCAGACCCGAACTCTGGGGTTTCATCCGTCTACTCGTACGACACGGCGGATAAAGTCTGGTCAGATGTCCAAGCTCTTCGGAGCGGCAGAGCGATCTTTACGCAGCCGGCGGGCGTAATCAAGTGCGCTGGTGCACCGCAAAAAGTGATGTGGATGGCGTGGTCCACCTGGGAGAAGGTCTTCAAATCCGAGTCGAATATCCAAACCGAGTTCTACACCGGTATGCCTACCATGTTCGCGGTTCCCAAGTATTCGCAGGCATTGGACGAGTTGAGGGTTAGGAGGGGGATCGGGGCAGCCTTTGGACACAACCTGGTTTCGGTTGACGCGGCGGCAAAGAAGGCCACGTTCAAGAAGGCCGACGGGTCGGTTGTCGAGAAGGAGTACACCCTATTGCACGCAGTACCGCCCATGGGACCGCTGGATGCGATCAAGGGGTCACCGATCGCGGACGAGGTTGGATGGGTAAATGTTGACAAAAATACGTTGAGACACGTCGAGTATGGAAACGTTTGGTCTCTGGGTGATTCCTCGAGTCTTCCGACCAGCAAGACCGCCGCTGCCATCACGGCCCAGGCTCCTGTCCTAGCTGATAACCTCTTCCGCGTAATGGATACCGGTTCATTCGGAAAGGCGCGCTATGATGGATACACGAGTTGCCCAGTGAGTCTCCGCACGTTCCCGTTGGTAGTTATTTAAAGCTTACCGCGAACCATTAGCTGCTCACTGGACACGGAGAATTGATGCTTGCCGAGTTCAAATATGGACTTGAGCCCAAAGAGACTTTCGCCAAGTACCTTGGTGACCAAGTGAAGCCTCGAAGGTACGCGCCTCTAACAATCCTCTCACACTCACCGCTGACGATGGTGCTAGGGAGTACTACCACCTCAAGAAGGATGTCTTCCCGTTTGTTTACTGGAATTATATGTTACAGGGCCAATGGTTCGGTCCCAAGGGCGTAGTTCGGCCCGACTACGCGTAAGAGTGGGAAGAGCGCGATGCCCGAAACCTGAACCAATCAGGCGGGCCTTTAAGTTATAGCGGTTTTTCTTGTTCCAGGCTACAACACAGATTATGTTCAGCACACAATTGTTGATTTCGTACGGAATACACAATTTGTTCTTCCCTATCCTACAATTTTTAACTGTCAGACCGCTCCTTGGTTCACAAACGATCGTCAGGTGAGACATCTGGTCCGGATATTATGGCTTTGATCACGGGTATTCCATCTTCTGATTTGCCGTCTTGGGTGGCTTTGAATGCTTCGATGGCTTGATCGAATGGGAAGCTATTTTGTTGCGGTCAAGTCGAAGGTGCTTTTAGTTATGAACGGATAGTGACTGACCGATGGGTCACCAAAGGTTTCAGGTCAACTTTGCCTTGGGCGACGAGGGAGATTGCGAAGGGATAATCGCCGGGCTGAGCAAAGGCAGGTAAAATACAGAGAGTACTGGTGAATGCAAAGGCAACTCACCCCATATCTGAAGGAGCCCTTGATGGTGACCTCCTTGATCAGGGTCAAGGTCATCGGTATCTGGACATCTGGAGTTCCCATTCCAAGCTAGTGCGGAGTCAGCATTTCACGGAGAGCACAGTATGGTCCGTAGGGTTTACCTGAACGAACGTCCCTCCTGCTTTCACGACGTGCAGTGCAGTCTGAATGGACGGTTCTGCCCCACTGGCGTCAACGGCGACATCTACCGTATTAGCCCCGCCCCGTTCCTGGAGACCAAACTCTTTCATGATCGTTTCAGCGCAACGCTTCGAATATTCCATGTTGCTCTCATTTGGGTAGGGAGCGGGCGGGAGGAAAACGTCAGTGGCTGTGTAGTTTTTCGCGAACTCGAGTCGAGAGGGTATAATGTCAATCGCGATCACTCTAACTGCACCGAGGGCTTTTGCGACCGCCATGCAAAGGAGACCCACGGGACCAGCCCCCCATACAGCGATGGTCTGGGTAGCGCGGAAGTTGGCGATGTTGGCGACTGCATGGACCGCGACGGAAAGGGGCTCAATCTACACTCGGAATTAGCTGGCAGAAAGGTAACCGGAGGGGATTGAAAAGAGAACCATTGCAGCGTCTTCCAAAGTCATGGTATCAGGGATGAGGTACGAGAGCCCCGCGGGGAGACGATAGTAGCGACCCAAAGTTCCGTCCTGGGGAGGTGTGGCGGCGAATTCTACACGGAGGGTTAAGTTAAGGGACGGGGGTTATTGGCGAAAGGGTATACGCACGGATGTGCCCGCAAAGCTGGCGTTTCACGGTCAGCAACAGCGAAGGTGGAAACGGTTAGTCGTTGCAACTCACTTCATACTTGCCACTCTTGCATTCGTGACAGAGACCGCAGACAGCACCGGGTTCGAGGGCGACCCTGTCCCCCGGTTTCAAGTGGGCCACTTTTGCGCCAACTTTTCCCGGAGTGTTAAATGTCACTCTGCACAACGTAGGTCAAAATGATCCAACCTTGAGAGACTAGTCCTGAGGACTCGTGACCGAGAACCTAAGGATCGAGTAGACCAGTTGGGCAACACCTTCTTCTAGAGCTGCCGGTGAAATACGGTACCATGGGCTTCTCAACGACAAGAGGGCCGATCCGACCATGTTTATAAAAATGAACCTGAGACGGTCAGCCGTGAGATCGCGATCAAAAAATGCGACCGGGCTCAGGTGAAGTCACACATCGGAACCGCAGATGCCTAAATTAAATCGGGGTGAACGGTTGGATCGCCAAGGTAGCGAACGGCAAACCTGTCTTTTTCACTTCGACCAAGATCTCATGATCGCCGACTGACGAAGCAGTGAATCGGACGCAGGGGATGTGTTCTGAAGCAGCTCACGGGCTTTGGGGATGGGACGTTGTTGGAACGAAAGGTCCTGGATTGCGTTGAGAACAAAGGACAAATTATCTTCTTTACTGGTCATCGATGTTGCCCAAGTTGCTGGATGGTCGGAATCGGGATCCTGGGAAAATAGATGTGACTCTCACGTGATGTGTTGACGTCGTGTGTGACGCGGATGTGACGAAGAGCGCGTGTTCGAATTTTCTCTTGCAACTCCATGTCTCGATTAACTTCTGCGCAGGTGATAGCCTTGGGCGAATATCTCAAGCCGGATTTCGAACCGGCGACGCTCACTGTTCCTCAACTGCTCGGCGTCTTCGGTTATCACAACATCCGCTACCCGTCCCCCTACACCAAGGCGAAACTCGTCCAGACCTTCAACCAGGAAATAAAACCAAATGCCTCAAAGTTCAGAAGAGAGAAGCTCAAGAAGGAGAACAGCCAGGCCTCAGACGACGGAATAGTTGACGGACTTACTGGGCTGCCCCTTACCACCACAAAGGTACCCGCATTCCCCTTATCTCCTCTTCATTTCCCGCTCACTCGGCCACAGCAGCCCGTTCAGCTCCGCAGATCGTCGCGACACGCCTCCAGGTCTCATTCTGCAGATCATTCTCCCCCTCGCCCGGACCCCGTAAGATTCCGCTCTCTGTTTTGATGTTCAACGTTGACACCGCGTTCCCGCCAGCCTAAGCGACGTCGCTCCTCAGCGCAACCACGCCTCCCCAGCCACACAAAGGCTGAGGCCCGACGTCCACAACACACAATAATCGAAGAGAGCGAGTCGGAACAAGAAGAACCTCCGATGCGCAAGGTGGTTCGAACCAGGAAGGCGGTCAGCAATGTCCTCGTTTCCAACTCTTGGTGTCTTGGTGCTCACCGACGACTGTCCATCTAGTCTGACGCCAAAACGAGTCGTGCTTCGCAGTGGACAGAGGACAGCGGTTGGGAAGATAACAACATCTTCCAATCCGGTGCCGAATCTTCCTCCCCCGTTCGTCCTTCCCCATCCAAACCCAGGACACGCAGGACGAGTGCCAAACCTCCCTCATCTCGGGTATCGAGAAAGTCTGCTTCAGAACCTCCCCAGCCTCTTCCCCAACCATCCACCTCCCGCGTAACTGTTTTCGACACTATGCCAGAAACCGCCTTCGAACCTGACATCCCCGTGTCACCTCGCGTTACACGTGCTACCCGAGCAAGTCTCATCCACCAGCAGGAGGCTGAACAGCAGCAGTACATGTCTATCCCCCACCCAGCAAATGATGAAGAGCCAGAAGAGGAGTTTGAACCCAACCAAGCAGAGCAATCACCGGAGGAGCCCATCCAAGACCCAGCTCAACTCTCGTCCGACGCATCAGAAGGCGTTCAAGCACTGCAGAAATCTGTCTCCGCGGTCTCTCGCCGCATTGCTCAAGGTGCAGATGCCCTTGTACCCGCCGCCAAACCCAAGCACAAGAGGTCAGGCCTGAATTTGTTCGTTCAGTTTATCGGATTGGTCGCGATTGGCCTTGTTTCGACCTTCGGATACGACTACAAAGTCAAATCCGCGTCGATCGGTTTCTGTGACACCGGTAAAGACACCAACGATGCACTAGTGACCGCCAAGGAGCGCTATGCAGCCATGAAGGAGTGCAACTTTGAGCACCGGCCGAAGCTGTGGGCTGACGATAGAGAGGACAACCCCGACTGCCCCTTACCTATCTTTAGCCCTGACAGTTGCACCACCTGTCCAAGGCACTCCACATGCACCCAACACACCGTTACTTGTGAAACTGGATACCTCGTTCGACCACATCCCTTATTGTCTTTCTTGCCTCGTCCGTCCACCGCCACTTCCATGTCATGGTCCTTTCCCGAGCAGTGGGAACCGGATTACCCGGTGGACTATGTATGGAAAGCGCTCGGATTGGGCTTTAACGGGCTTCCGGGATTTGGTCCGATCGCCCTCCCGCCCCGGTGCGTCGAAGATCCGAAGCGAAAGAGGCACATCGGGGCGTTGGGGAAGGCCATCGAAACATTTTTAGGTCAGGAAAGAGGTCGGAAGCTCTGCGCCGGCATCTCGCCTAATGAGGTTAACGTTGATGGGGAAAACGAGCAACTGATCGAAGCAAGGACTTGGGGCGTGAGTCTGGATAACTTGAAAGGGCTCCTGCGGGAGAAGACTGCGGTGAGCGCAAACCTTGTCCCTGCATCATTACGGGGGGGATCAAAGACAATAACTCATGAGGAAATTGTAGCCCCATTTACTGGAAACTTTCGACGATACATTCAATGAGGCTGTCCAGCAACTTGTCCAGTGGGGTAGCGTCACTCTGGGCGAAGATTCAAAGTCGGTGCCCCTCTCTGGTTCTCAAATCATGTGGCTTACCTGAAATCGCGCCTTTGTCTCACCCAGTGGCAAACGTTATTTAGCACACGAGACGCCCAGCATGACGTGGGACTGCACGTTGACTGTAAAGGCGAGGGAGACGTGGAGCCAATATCAACGGACCGTTTTCCGTAAGGTTTCATCTTGCTCGAAATTTATTGAAAGTAGTTTAGCTGACTGTTTCTGCTCCTTCTTCCCTTTCGCTATGCTCGCGTGACAGTGTCGATCGCCACTTTCGTCGCCTACTTGTTCAACAGGTCCCGGCGGGCCCGAAAGCAGATCGAAGACAAGCGAGTAGCGGAGCTTGTCGAAGTCGTCCTCGACACCTTACGCAACCGGGAGATCCAGCACCATACGGACCCCGTTCTGGCGCCGACGCCATATGTTTCGAGTCTGGGCCTTAGGGATCAAGTCATGCACGGAGAATCCTTGTACCCAGCTAGGAAGGAGCGTCTTTGGGAGAGGGTGGAGAGTATCGTTGAAGGAAACGTGAACGTGAGAACGAACATTGAAGAAGTATCTGGTGGTCACGAAACGAGGGTATGGGAGTGGGTAGGAGGTGCTTGATAGTTGTTTCGCTTGTTTTTTTTCTCCTTCTCTATCCATATTCCTCCGTGATTTCCGATTTCCGTCCGACGTCGCGACTGCGTGTTCTCGTCATGCTGTTACCCGTGTATTCCGTACTTATTTTTCTCTTCTACTCGCCTATTGTCTTGATTGTCCGGATACATGTCTCCGAAGATCTATAGCAGTACAAGTGTCCGTCTGCCAGGAGATGAGTGAGAGTCGTTGACGCTGAGACCATTTCGGAAGAATTCACCGCGCCGTTGTCATGTAACCTTTCTGCTCGATTTGTGAGGTGTGGCTTATCTGGCGTTGGCGGTGTCCGCGACGGTCCTCCGGGAGACGCGTGTTTAGCAGATCGAATTGTGGCTGGATCCGAATAAGCTCACGCCGGATCCCCGGGAGGCAGTCTGGACCGGGTGCCGGAGTCGCCGGTGACGCGCAGCACAGGATTTACATATCTTGGTTATTTTTCCGCTCTTTATACACGCCACCGCCGAGCAAAAAAAGCGTTCAAGGTCGACAGAACGGACAGCTGGTTCACCGAGAGAGAGAGAATTCTCCTCGGCTGATTATTAGAAACCGCGGGGGGATTGTTTTTTTGTGGTGGGGAGCAATTAGAGGCCTCCCTCTCCGGGGTTTCGACAGCCTGAACAGCGTTCGACAATTAGCCATAAGGTTTTTTTTTTTTCTCTCTTCTGCACTTCCTTCCCTCCTCTCACCGGCACCATTTGGGTGTTCCCCCAGATCGAATCCGTCGATTTGGGAGACAAAAACAAAGTTCAAGGGCTCGACCGAAGTGGCAAGTCGGGCCTTGATCCATGGCTCATGTGGTGCATGCCAAGCTACCGGTGGTACGGTACAAGGCTAGGACCCAACGCCCATCTCATCTTTTGATCTCTTTCAACTTTCCTTTTTCCTCTCTTTGTCTATTCTTGCTTGATTTTTCTCCTTTCGGCACAATACACAAAGACGCGCCTCTTTGAAGCACCCTCGCTCCTCCTCCCATTTGGAAATTTCCCGGAATGCAATAATATCTGTGCACCGCGTCTCCATCAACTCCCCACACCCCTCAATCACACGGTCCCCTCTGCCATTCCTTAAAAAAACAAAAGGGGGCTGGTCCAAACAAGAGCGTCTTTGTCCCCACATGACATTCAGATGCGATTATAAGTTGCGGTTCATTAGTCGAGCTTGCGAGACTATAGGGGGAGGAGGGGGGCAAAAGTCGTAGATTTGTCAGCAAACGTATTTCCTTTTGTGGTAATACATTTGCTTAT
>Ga0307515_10001215_pt1 | contig 58879 bp, 63 predicted proteins | sample 17_EM_MG_FD_194513 | JGI IMG/M metagenome (GOLD analysis project Ga0307515, IMG submission 194513) | Populus trichocarpa ectomycorrhiza microbial communities from riparian zone in the Pacific Northwest, United States - 17_EM | ecosystem: Host-associated > Plants > Roots > Unclassified | place... | reverse complement strand
CGAGCCTCGTTCTAACGCCTTGAAAACTGGTAAATTCATACCAAATGTAATGTCAAATGGTTTGAGGTGTTGTTATGCGTGAACGTTATGCCAAATATCAGATCGGACAGGTGGTCCGGCACCGGGTATTTCCGTTTCGCGGCGTGATATTCGACGTGGATCCGGAATTCGCCAATACCGAGGAATGGTGGAATTCCATTCCCGCGGAAGTGCGGCCATCCAAGGACCAGCCATTCTATCATCTTTATGCGGAGAACGCCGAGTCGGCTTACGTCGCCTATGTCTCCGAACAGAACCTGCTGCCAGACGAGAGCGGTGATCCGCTGCGGCATCCGGCGATAACGCTGAATTTCAGCCCGGACGCTAACGGCCTTTATCGCCCCAAGACGCTGCAGACGCACTGATCGGCAATTTTTATCGGTCACCTACTGTTTGCGGTCGTGGCGCCCTTGACCTTTGATGCAAGCGCTGGTTTACCGCGCTTCATCAGCGACATCGAAAAGGTCATTGCCATGGCGCCCCTCCCCGTGCTCGACGATGCTTTCATTCCTGAATTGCCGAACCGCTACAAGGGCAAGGTCCGCGAGAATTACGACCTTCCCGACGGCAGCCGGATCATCATCGCGACCGACCGCATCAGCGCATTCGATCGCATCCTGGCTGCCATTCCCTTCAAGGGCGCGGTGCTGACGCAGACGGCGCGATACTGGTTCGAGAAGACCGGCGATATCTGCCCCAATCATGTCATCTCCTATCCGCATCCCAATGTCGTCATCGGCAAGCGGCTGGATATCCTGCCCGTCGAGATCGTCGTGCGCGGATACCTTGCCGGCACCACGTCGACGTCGATCCTCACCAAATACAAGGCCGGTGAACGCTCGATGTACGGTGTCACCCTGCCCGATGGCATGCGTGACAACGAAAAGCTCCCCGCGCCGATCATCACACCGACCAGCAAGGCCTTCGACGGCGGCCACGACAAACCGCTCTCGCCGACGGAAATCCTCGCCCAGAAGCTGCTGACGTCCGGACAATGGGAAACCGTCTCCCGCTGTGCACTCGGCCTGTTCAAGCGTGGTCAGGAACTCAGCGCCAGGAATGGGCTGATCCTTGCCGACACGAAATACGAGTTCGGCACGGACGGCCAAGGCAACATCATTCTGGCCGACGAAATCCACACGCCGGATTCGAGCCGGTTCTGGATCGCCGAGAGCTATGACTCGGCCTTCGCCGCGGGCAAGCGACCGAGAAGCTTCGACAAGGATTTCATCCGCTCCTGGGTCGTGGAGCGCTGCGATCCCTACAAGGACGATATTCCTGAAATTCCGGCGGAGCTAATCGAGCAGACGTCGGATGTTTATATCCAAGCCTATAAGATGATTACGGGAAAGCGGTTCGAACGGGATATGAACCCGGAGCCACTCCAGGCGATCCGCGAGGCACTTAGGGTCCATTTCTAGGGATTTCCGCACGATGCCGGGCGATTAGCGATTCGCCGGCGGCAACGTGCAATGTCCAGCGTGCCCCCCATGTTGAAACAAATCGGGGCATCGTGAGTTACCCGATGAATAACCGGGGCACCATTCACGTTTCATTGTGGAACATCCGCATCCGAAAATCCCCCCGGTAAGGTTAATTTTCTCTCAAACTTGCGGGAAACCGCTCTTATGTCAGAATTTGCTCATGGACATTGAAGCACCGACATACTCACCCCTGGATCCCAGACGGGAACGCGATGCGAAGCACTTCTTCGCGGATGCGGCACGAAATCTGATCCTGCAGGCGGTTCGTACCGGCTGGAGGGAATCCGAGGCGGCCATGGCCCTGGCTGACGCCGCCGATGAATACGTCATGTATCTCGCCCAGAAACCGCGCCGGCAACTGATGGCCGCCAATTCGAACTGAGGCTTCCTAGAATACGGCTTCGATCATCATGCCGTCATAGGCAGGCTCGATGTTTTCGGGCGTGGCCAGCCGCACAGTCTCGTAGTCGAGCGGGATATGCATATGCGTCAGGATTGCCTTTTTGGGCTTGATCCGGTCGATCCACTCCATCGCCTGTTCGAGCGACAGATGGCTGGGATGGCGGCGGTATTGCAGGCAATCGATGACCAGCACATCGAGATTTTCGAGCCTCGGCAGGCTGAAAGCAGGAAAATCGCTGACATCGGTGCAGTAGCCGACGTTGCCGATGCGGAAGCCGAGCGAATGGCTGTCGCCGTGATGCTGGTAGATCGGCAGGAACGGAACGGCCCCGCCCGGCCCCTCGACCTCGAACGTGCCGTTGATGTCATTGATGATCTGCGCCCGGCCGATCGGCGGGTATGAACTGCCCTCCGGCGTCTCGAAGCAATAGCGGAAGCCTTCGAACACCCGTTCCATGGTCAGCTTGTCGGCCCAGACCGGCATCCGGTGCTGGTTCTTGTAGACGAAGGACCTGATGTCATCGATGCCGTGCAGGTGGTCGGCATGGGCATGGGTCAGCACTACGGCATGCAGATCGGTCGCACGGACGGCGATCATCTGACTGCGGAAATCCGGCCCCGTGTCGATGACGACAGAGGTCTTGTTGCCATCATCATCGAACTGTTCGACCAGAACGGACGCCCGGGTGCGGCGGTTTTTCGGGTTGGACGGATCGCAATCCCCCCAATCGCCGGTGATCCGCGGCACACCGGGAGAAGAGCCGCAGCCCAGAATGGTGAAGCGGCGTTTTCCCATCAGGCAGCCAGCCTCGGCATCTTCGAGAAACAGCGGAAGGCGTTTTCAGTGGTGATCTCGGCGATCTCGTCTTCGCTCACGCCGATCGTCTCGGCCAGAACCTGGGCGGTGTTGACCACGTAGGATGGCTCGTTGCGTTTGCCCCGCCATTTCTTCGGCGCAAGATAGGGCGCGTCGGTTTCCACCAGCAGCCTGTCGCGCGGCACTGATTTGGCGATCTCTCGGATATCGTCTGATTTCGGGAAGGTCAGGATGCCGGAAAACGAGACATAGCCACCCAGTTCGACGCCGACCCGGGCCAATTCGGCGCCGGAGGAAAAGCAATGCAGCAGGAACGGGAACGCGCCGTTCGTTGCCTCGTCGCGGAGAATCGAAATCATGTCTTCGTCGGCGGAGCGGGAATGGATGACCAGCGGCAGGCCGGTGACACGGGCAGCGGCGGCATGCCGGCGAAGGCCCTTGGCCTGTATTTCCGGCGGCGCATAGTCGTAGAAATAGTCCAGTCCGGCCTCGCCGATCGCCACGCATTTCGGGTGTTGCGACAGCTCGACGAGTTCCTCGGTCGTTATGTCGGGTTCCTCATGCGCGTTGTTGGGGTGAACGCCCACGGAGCAGAAGACTTGGCTATATCTCTCCGCCAGCGCCTTGATCTCACCGAACCGCTTCACCCGGGTGGAGATGGTGATCATCTGCCTGACGCCTGCATCGACCGCACGCTGGATGATCTGGTCGCGCTCCTCGGCGAAATCCTTGAAGTCGAGATGGCAGTGGGTATCGATCAGCATTCCGGCCGCTACTCCTTGGGCGGATAATATTTCGGGAAGACCGGCTCGGGCTTGTCGAGTGTCACGCCGCCCGCAAGCCGGCCCGCCTCGCCGAGATGCGCGAAATCCCGCTCGTCCGGCGGAATCTTCAATTGATCCAGAAGCTTGGACGCGGATGCTGGCACGAAGGGCTGCAGCAGGATGCCGATCTGACGAACAACCTCTACCGTAACGTAAAGCACGGTCGCCATGCGCGCCACGTCACCGCTCTTCGCCAGCGCCCAGGGCGCCTGCGCCGCGAAATAGCCATTGGCTTCCGACGACAGAGCAAAGATCTGCTGCGTCACCTTGTGGATCTGCTGCTTGTCCATCTCGGTGCGGCAGGCCTCGATCACGGCATCGGCGGATGCAATGATCGCCTTGTCTTCATCGGTCAGCGGCCCCGGCGCCGGCAGCACGCCTTCCAGATTCTTGGCGATCATCGAAAGCGAACGCTGCGCCAGATTGCCGAAATTGTCGGCGAGATCAGCGTTGATGCGATTGGCGATCGCCTCCTCGGAATAGGAGCCGTCCTGCCCGAAGGACACTTCGCGCATGAAGAAGTGCCTGACCTGGTCGACGCCGAAATGCTTCACCAGATCGAAGGGATCGACGACATTGCCGACCGACTTCGACATCTTCTCCCCCTTGTTGAGCAGGAAGCCATGGGCATAGATGCGCTTCGGCAGCGCGATGCCTGCCGACATCAAGAAGGCGGGCCAGTAGACCGCATGGAAGCGGATGATGTCCTTGCCGATGATGTGCGTCGCCGGCCAGAATTTCCACCGCGGATCATCGGTATTGGGATAGCCGGCGCCCGTGATGTAGTTGGTCAACGCGTCGACCCAGACATACATGACGTGCTTCGCCTCGTTGGGCACCGGAATGCCCCAGTCGAAGGTCGTGCGCGAGATCGACAGGTCCTTGAGACCTGATTTCACGAAGGACAGAACCTCGTTGCGGCGCTCGTCCGGCCCGATGAAATCCGGATGGCTGTCGTAATAGTCGAGCAGCTTCTGCTGATAGTTGGAAAGCCGGAAGAAATAGCTCTCCTCCTCAACCCATTCCACCGGCGTGCCCTGGGCTCCGTAGCGCACGCCATCCGCACGCAGTTCGGTTTCCTCTTCCTGGTAATAGGCTTCGTCGCGCACCGAGTACCAGCCGGCATAGCTATCCTTGTAGATGTCGCCCGCGTCGGCCATCTTGATCCAGAGATCGCGGACGGACTCGTAATGGCGGGGCTGTGTCGTGCGGATGAAGTCATCGTTCGAGGCGTTGAGCAAGGTGGTCATGCTCTCGAATTCGGCCGCGTTCCGGTCGGCGAGTTCGATCGGCGCGATCCCGGCAGCCTTCGCCGTCTGCTGCATCTTCTGGCCATGCTCATCCGTGCCCGTCAGGAACAGCACTTCGCGCCCATCAAGCCGCTGGAAACGCGCCAGCGCATCGGTCGCGATCAGTTCATAGGCGTGCCCGATATGCGGACGTCCATTGGGATATGAGATCGCAGTGGTGATATAAAAGGGGGATGTATCTCTCATGCGCTCGAAAAGCCTTGATGCGGAACGGTCTTGAGGCGGCTTCTACCGCATGTTTCCACGCGGGGAAACATCAACTTTGCGGGCCTCCGCCGATTTCTGCCAGGCTGCGCCATCCACAGCTCCAACATTGTGTGACGCCTGGCTTGCTTGACTTCCACACCCCTGCTCTATAACGCCCTTTGCTGGTCTGTCAGGGGATCGCATTTTGGATTTATTGAACTCGTTGAACCCGCTCTATTCTCTCTCGGGTTTTCTGGTTGGAATTCTGGTGGGGATAACGGGCGTTGGCGGTGGCTCGCTGATGACGCCGTTGCTCGTCATCCTGTTCAATGTCCATCCCGCGACCGCGGTCGGCACCGATCTCCTCTATGCGGCCATCACCAAGTCGGCCGGCACGGCGGTCCACAGCCGCAACAAGACGGTCAACTGGAATATCGTCGGCACGCTGGCGCTCGGCAGCATCCCGGCCGCGCTGATCACACTCTACCTGATGTCGGGCATCGACCGAAAAAGCCTTGGCGCGGTCTCCTTTCTCACCAACGCACTTGGCTGGATGCTGTTCCTGACGGCGTTTCTCCTGCTTTTCCGCAGGCAGATCGTCGATTGGGTGGCGAATTACCGGCGCCACCACAAACCCGTTGAGCCGCGTACCATCGTCATCGGCACATTCGTCTTGGGCCTGTTGCTCGGCATCCTGGTGACACTCACCTCGGTCGGCGCCGGCGCTCTTGGCGTCACTGCATTGCTGATGCTCTATCCGCGCCTTGAAATCCGTGATGTCGTCGGTTCCGATATCGTGCACGCTGTGCCGCTGACGCTGGTCGGTGGCCTGGGCTACTGGGCGATCGGCGAAATCGATTGGGCAATGCTGATATCGCTGCTCATCGGCTCCATCCCAGGCATCATCATCGGAAGTCAGGTCGCGCCGAAGATGCCCGATCGCGTGATCAGACCGATTCTCGCCTGCACGCTGGCGCTCGTCGCGCTCAAGCTCGTGACATCATAATTTTTCGGCGAGATCGCCAATCAGACTGATCACCGTCTGTTTGCGCTCCAGATTATAAGCGTCGGCGATGTTGACGCGCTCTGTCATGGAGGAATGCAGCTCCGATAGCAGAAACGCGCGGTTGACATCGCCTGCAACGGCAGCCTGCCGGGCATTGGCAGAGATGTGCTGCGTGGCGTGGTCGATGAAGAAGCCGTAAAGCGTGTCGTTGCCCTTTGCCGCCACGGCATCGGCAAGCTTGTGGATCGCCTTGCGCTGCTGCGGTCCGCGCGCTGCAAGCACCGAGTCGAACGCCTCGATGACATCGAGACCACCATAATTGACCAGCTTGATCGCCTGCGCGACGCTGCCGCCCGCAGCATCAAGCGCTTTCCGCTCTAGCTGCGGCGCGATCGACAGGCCGAGATGCGCAAATGCCTGTCTCAAATCATCTTCGCCGAGCGGCCTCAGCACCAGCGGCATGCAGCGCGAGCGAATGGTCGGCAGGAGCTTGCCCGGTGCATGCGACAGTACCAGGAACATCGAGCGTTTCGGCGGCTCCTCGAGGATCTTGAGGATCGCATTGGCCGCACTGCGGTTGAGTTCGTCGGCGGTATCGATGACAACGATCCGCCAGCTTTCGGTGCCGGACGTCTGGCCGAAGAATTTCCCCGCCCGCCGCACTTCATCGACCGTGATCGCCGTCTTGAGCTTCCCCGATTTGGCATCCACGGGGCGTGCGAGATGCAGCAGATTGTGCGACGCACCGGCCGCGATGTGCCGGAAGGCGGGCGCCGAGGGGTCGGGATCGGATATCGTGTCTGGGGCTTCCTTCGCGACTGGATATTTCAGGACGTGATTGGCGAAGCGGAACGCGAGTGTCGCCTTGCCGATCCCTTCCGGGCCTTCGATCAGGATCGCGTGATGCCCCTTGCCGGAGCGGTAGGACTGGGCGAGGAAAGATTCAGCCTCGGCATGGCCAAAAAGCCGTGTGTTTTCGGCCGGCGAAATCGCCCCGTCGAGCAGCGTGGTTTCGCTCTCACTCACGCGCTTCCGGTCTCCCGGACTCGCGAAGACTGGATGGGAAGCAACGGCTCGACAACGGCAAATACCTTCTCGGCTATCTCCTCGGGCGTGCCTGATGCGTCCACCACCCGGCAGCGCAACGGGTCGGCCGCGGCGATATCGAGGAACGCTTCGCGGCGCTTCTCATGGGTGTCCAGTTCCTCCCGCTCGAACCGGTCGAGAGCCTGCGCATTGCCCGGTTCGCCGGCGCGCAGCTTCGCACGTTTCAGCCCTTCGGCGGCGGGAAGGTCAAGAATAACGGTGCAATCGGGAATGACGCCGCTGACCGCGATCCGTTCGAGATTTTTCACGAAGGCCGGCTCCAGATTGCCGGTAATGCCCTGGTAGACACGCGACGAATCCATGAAACGGTCGCAAAGCACGACGGCACCGCTTTTGAGCGCTGGCCGGATGATCTCCTCGACATGATCGTTGCGGGCGGCGGCGAACAGCACCGCCTCCATGCGCGTGCCATACTCCTCCGCAGCGCCCGACAGGATGACATGCCGTATGGCTTCCGCTCCGGGCGAACCACCGGGCTCGCGCGTGACCAGAACGTCGATCCCCTTGCGGCGGAGACGGTCTGCTAGAAGCCGGATCTGGGTACTCTTACCGGTACCCTCCCCGCCCTCGAATGTCACGAATAGACCTTGTCGACGCACCAAAAATTCCCGTTCACTCGTCTTGTCGTATTATGTAATGGACCGAGGCCTCAAAGCCAGAAGAAAAGCAGTTCCTTCAGGCCGTCATAGGCCTTGCTGGTCAGCGTGCCGGTTCCGACATCGCCCGACGCATGGACGGGCATTGCGCGAACCGGACGCTCGCCCAGAGAAATGATCAGCGAGCCGATCTCCTGGCCGCTCTTCACCGGCGCCTTCAGCGGCCATCTATAGACGATTCTTGCCCGAATTCTGTCCGCGTTGTCCACCGGCACGAAAATATCGATATCGGAGATCGCTTTCAGCGCAACATGGCTGGCATCGCCACCGAAGACCGGCGCATCGGCGATCGTCTCGCCGGCCTTGAACACGATCTGCTTGTGGAAGGAGGTCAATCCCCATTCCAGTACGCGCTTGGTCTCTTCGTTTCGTTCCTTGTCGGTCTTGAGCCCGCCCATGGCGAGAAACAGCCTGGTGCCGTTGCGCTGGATCGTTGCCAGCACGGCGAAGCCATAATCCTCGGCAAAGCCGGTCGCCATGCCGTCGATGCCGATGTTCTGCTGGACGAGCGTATTCTTGTTGCGCTGGAAGATCTTGTTCCACTCGAAGGCTTCCTGGCGATAGAGCTTGAAATATTGCGGGTATTCCAAGCGGATATGGCGCGCCAGCAGCACCAGTTCCCGCATGGTCATCTTGTTGCCGGGATTGGGCAGGCCGTTCGAGTTGACGAATACGGACTTCTCAAGTCCGATGGCGCGTGCCCGCGCTGTCAACGCCTCGGCGAATTTCTCCTCCGATCCTGCCATCCCCTCCGCCAGAATAATGCAGGCGTCATTGGCAAGCTGGACGATCACGCCCTGAAGAAGATCGATGACCTTGACGCTGGAGTTGAGCGCCGCGAACATGGTCGACGTGCGCGAGAGCGCCCCGCCGGTCCGCCACGCATATTCGGAGACCTTGTATTCGGTGTTCTCCGTGATCCTGCCTGCCTTGATTTCGCTGAAGACATATTCGGCCGTCATCAGCTTCATCAGCGAAGCGGGCGGAAACAGTTCGTCCTCCCCGCGGGAAAACAACACAGTTCCCGTCGATTCCTCGATCAGATAGATTTGCCGCGCCTTTGAATCGAATGGTGCAGCTTGCTGGGCATAGGAAGGCGCCACGAGTGCCAGAAGCACCGCGCAAAGTGTAGCTATCAGTTCGTTGTAACGCCGCACTATCGATTCCGGCCTATTGCAGACGCTTCATAATGGATCGAAAGACTTTCCGCCACAAGGGCGCGAAACCTCAGAACATCGTGTTCGTGCGGCGTTTGACGGACGCGCGTATGCTTTCGGCGTCGAGTTTGCCGCTCACGGTGAGCACTTTGTCGAACGGGTTGGAAGACGCCTTGGCCGGCGTTTCGGCATAGGCGGAAAGGGCGCCGTTATGCGGCTCGTAATTCGTCGGCCGCTCGCGCGGGATCGGGCCGAATTCCGGCAGTTCCGCATATTGCTCCATCACGTCGAAGCTCGCGACGACGGCGCTTTGCGGATTTTCCTGCAGCGCAGTGGCGGTGGCACTGTAATCGATGCCGTCGTCAGTCGACGTATCCTTCGGTATCCCGACGCGCTTCTCGTTCGACGCCACCATCACGCCGGTCGCGATCTCGCCACCCGGATGGAAGCGCTTGAGCCGTTCACCCTTGCGCACGAAGGATGCCATCAGGAACGGCATGTCCTTGCCGTCCATTCTGGCGCGGCCGACATATTGTACCCGGACCTTGGCGGTGCCCTTGTTCTGTACTTCCAGCAATTCGGCCGCTTTGTCCGAGAGGTCGATGATGCGGCCGGGATGATATGGCCCACGATCATTGACACGGACAACGACGGAATCGCCGTTTTCGAGATTGGTCACGCGCGCATAGCTCGGCAGTGGAAATGTCGGATGCGCGGCAGAGAGACCATACTGGTCGTAGATCTCGCCATTGGCCGTCAGGCGTCCGTGAAAGGCCGAGCCGTACCAGGAAGCAAGCCCCATCTTATCGTATCGCTTGTCTTCCTTGGGAACGTACCACTTGCCCTTGACCTTGTAGGGCTTGCCGGTGACATCGCGGCCGCCGCCCTTGGGCACATTGCGCCCGTAATGGACACGCGGGGACGCCTTGACGCCATATTCGCTTTCGGCGAAATATTCCTTGGAGCGCTTCTTGCGTACGCCCACATGATCCTTCGTCGATGCACAGGACGCAACCGTCGCGCAGACAACCGCAAAGGCCAAGAACTTGGACGCAGTGCGCCAAAAATGATCATCCCCTGATAACGCCATTACGCTCTACGCCACTGAATTTCTTATTATTAGACAGCCGTCCCGGCCCATTGTTCCGGAATGCGGTCGGTATTAACCAAGTCGCTTGAAACCATGCCAACAACAGTGCGGAATTGCGAACAGTTTCCGTGGATTGCGCTGTCTTTCACAAACTATGGTTTGCAAGCGGTTAACATCGCGGCATGTGTCAGGCCGACACGGCTCGGCCAGCGGCGAAGTCTCCTCGCAGTTTCAATATTAGCGCTCATTCATCTTCTGTTAAGCAAGAGGGTGTGAAGTGGCGGCACACCACAGGCCCCAGGGGCCATTCCGGAGAGCAGAAAATGAAGAAACTGATTGCGGGTGGCATTGCCGCCCTTATCGCCACCGCGTCCCTCGCGACATCAGCCGACGCCGGTGTCGTGATCAAATACAAGTCCGGCTGGCGCCGCCCGGCCGCCGTGGTCGTCGTACGCCCGCGCGTTCGCGTCTACTCGCCCCGCGTCGTGATCCGCGAACGTTGCGTAGTCAGAAGGCGGGTCAATGCTTGGGGCGAGGTCGTTGTGAAGCGTTTTTGCTGACTTTCGGCCGGCATTGCTGGAAGTCTGGCGAGGCGGTCCTGGCGACCGCCTTTTCCATTGTGCAGGGCCTTGCCCGAAACAAGCTCAACGCCAAGCCAATCAGTGCCTACCGATCGCAGCGGAACAAGTTGACGCGGTTTCGAAAACTGTTAAAAGCTGCCGCTCACGGATGGGTGTCCGAGTGGTTTAAGGAACCGGTCTTGAAAACCGGCGTGCGGGAAACCGTACCGTGGGTTCGAATCCCACCCCATCCGCCACTTTCTGGGTGTGTCCGACCCCGACGCATAGGTAAAAAATCATACCTGAGACATGGGTGACAACCTCCTGCCGAACGGGTTGTCGATGGTTTGTGATGTCCTTTATTGCGGAACAATCCCTACCGCCGTGACTTAACCAGTCATAGCGAGGATCGCCTTATGAAAACCAAACCATCCAGCGATGATGCAGGCCGACCCGTTGCGGGCGATCCGGGTGTTGGTGGTCTGCTGGCCGATCCGCTCGGGACCGACCTCCACCGCGACGAGATTGATCCCGGAGCGGGCGGGGCGACCGCCGAGCCAGCCCCTCCCCGCCATCACCATGATTGGTCTCCCAACAGACAGCGCGGCGTCGTGACGTCCGACAGGAAGGAGTTCCCCGATGCGTGAGACCGCGCCAACCGGAGTCAGTCAGCTTGCCAGGAACTCCCGCCCGAGGTCCGGTCGCCGACCCGACCTGGGTGAACCACCTATTGCCCGCCTCGGGTCCATGGCCGGCATGCCGAGAGCGATTTTTACCGAGGATGACGATACAACGCTTACGGATCTCGTACGTATCGGTCGCAAAGCCTCGCAGATACCGCGGCGTGCGAGTGTGCTGGGTTCAGCCAGATAGCCAGACATATTGCGTGCGCGGTGCTTACGCCCGCTTGCCGGATTAGATATCGTTGCGATACCGATTCCCGCTTTAGCCGCCGTTTGGCCGCCCGGATTGCCGACGCATGCATCTCGCCACCGATAACATCAAGGCCGCGGCAATCGCCACCACCTCCTATGGCATATTCGTCGTTTCCGACACGGTAGTGAAATTCCAGAGCGAAGGTTACCCGCTGTCGCAGACCATCTTCATGGCCGCCGGCATGGCATGCCTGTTCATGGTTCTCTATTGCATCATCACCGGCAATCCGCGCCGGCTTGTTCCGAGATATCCCCGCTTCGTGATCATCCGTGGGCTGATCCTCGCGACCAATACGGCGATGTTTTACTATGCGGTCTCGTTGATCCCGCTTGCGGATGCCTATGTGCTGGCCTTCACCGGCCCGATCTTCGTGGCACTCCTCGCCTTTCTCTTCCTCGGCGAACGCCTGTCCGTGCTCGCGACGATCGGCGTGGTCCTCGGCTTCACTGGCGTCGTCGTCGCCACGCGTCCGACCGGCGGCACGTTCGACCTAGGCCACGCGGCGGCGGTCGGCTCGGCATTGCTCTTTTCGACCACGCTGCTGATGCTGAGGCGCGTACACCATGCCGAATCCGATCTCGCCCTCGCCTTCGTGCCGCTCGTCATCCTGGCTGGCGCGGCATTCCTGATCGCCTTCTTGACCGGCAGTATCGTGCCTGTGACATTCAACGCTTTGCTGGTCTTTGCACTGGGCGGCTTCTGCCAGTGCATCGCCAATATCCTGCTCGTCCGAGCCTTCAGGCTCGGTACGGCTTCAGTGGTCGCACCGTTTCAGTATAGCCAGATCTTCTGGGGTAGCCTGATCGGATATCTCGTCTTCGGCGCGACCGTCGATATCTATACCGTCATCGGCGCGGCGGTGATCATCGGGTCGGGCCTGCTCGTCCTTCGCTGATCATCCAGCAAGTCTGGATGAGTTCGGCGACCATTCCCTAAAATCCCAGCGCAGCGGCAACACGCCCGCGCGCCAGGACGCCTTTCGCGGGGTAAAACGCCATATCCGCTCCGCACCCTGCAACGAGTTGACTTCGGCGGCATCGTCGATGACAACGGCGTCGCCGGTCAACTGCAGCAATCCTCCGGTCTCGAAATCCACGAAGGTGAGGCCGGCGCGCGGATTGACCGCAATATTGCCGAGCGTGTTGAAGAACTGATTGCCTGCATAATCGGGAATAATCAGCGACTCGCCATCGATCCTGACGAAGCCCGATGGTCCCCCTCTGTGGGAGACATCGACCTGCCGGTGACCATTGTCCAGATCGGCATAGCTTGCGACGAAGAACGCATCCGCTCGTTGGATCAGACCTTGCATCGCCTCGTCCATGGTATTCCGAATGACAGGGGGAACCTCCGAGGGCACGGTCGGATCGCCCGCATAGTACGCACCGCGTAGCTGGATATATCGAGGGCAATTGCCGAAGCTCTGCTCGACGCGCACGCCAAAGCCGGTTTCGTCGCGAAGGATCACGCCATTGAGTCTGTTCCGGCGACGTGTGCCGAGGTCGATGCCAAGCATGCCGATTGCCTTCCCTTCATCCATTCCCGCCTCGGCCGGATCGAGAGCGTCGCGCTTGAGCTCGAGATGCAGAAGCCGGTCGTCGACCGCCTGCATGAAACCCGGATAGCTTGACCTCACCGTCGCCCAGGCATCACCGCCGCCATCCACGGAACCAAGGACCACCATTGGCAACAGCGGATAGAAGAACTGATGCTGCTCGATGAGATGGTCTCGGATCACATGTCTGCCCACATCGGCCATCCGTTCGGACACGCCGATCGATTTCTGCAACGCGATCTCGCCGGCGTGCCAGGGCGTGCTGGATTGGAACTCATGTTTCATGACGAAACTCTCAGGCAGCACGGATGGTAGCAGCGGGAAATTCAACGAAGCCGGGCAGGCCTTTGACCCTGCCGAGCCATGCGAGGATATTGGCGTAGCGGTCCAGTTCGACATTGCCCTCCGGCGCCCGGGCAACATAGCTGTAGAGCGCGACATCCGCGATGCTGGGTGCCATGCCGCCCGCGATCCAATCACGTTTGCCCAGTTCCTTGTCGAGCACATCAAGTATGGCATGAGCGCGCGGAATGACCTCCTCGGGCCTGTAGGGCGCACCGAAGACGGTAATCAATCTGGCCTGCGCAGGTCCAGATGCGATCTGGCCGGCAGCGACGGAGAGCCATCTCTGCACCTCCGCCGCCGAGCGCGCGTCTTCCGGCAACCAGTCCGTGCGGCCATATTTCTTGGCGAGGTAGACGAGAATTGCATTGGAATCGGCGACGATCACGCCATCGTCGTCCAGCACCGGTACCTGGCCGAGCACATTCAGCGCCAGGAATTCCGGGGATTTGTGCGCGCGCTGGCCAAGATTGACATCGATACGCTCGTAATCGGCATCGAGCAGCGACAGAAACAGCCGGGCGCGATGGGAGTGGCCCGAAAGCGGAAAATCATAAAGCTTCATATTGACCTCCAAACGTTTAGGACTCCAATATGATTATTCCCACCAAGATTGAGAACACGCGAAAATAACATTATACTATTGCGCATATTGCAATTATTGGAGGCGACCCATGGACCGTTTGCAGGGGATGCGGATTTTCACTGAGGTGGTCGATGCCGGCGGCTTTTCCGGCGCCGCCAAGGCGATGCATCTGAGCGCTCCCGCCGTAACCCGGGCCGTGGCGGCGTTGGAAGCGGAGATCGGCACACGCCTCCTGATCCGCACCACCCGCTCGGTGAAGCTGACAGTGGCCGGCGAAGGTTATGTCGCCGATTGCCGCCGCATCCTTGCCGAGATTGCCGAGGCCGACGCCAATGCCGCCGGCAGTTTCGGCAATCCGGCCGGCGCCATCACTGTCACCGCTCCGGTGCTGTTCGGCAGGCTCTACATATTGCCCATTGTGCTCGATTTCCTCGATCTCTATCCGGCAGTTCAGGTCCGGCTCCTTCTGCTCGACCGTGTCACCAATCTGGTGGACGAGGCGATCGATGTCGCCATCCGCATCGCCCACCTTCCCTCGTCCGGGCTGACCGCAAGACGCGTCGGTTTCATCCGCCAGGTGGTCTGTGGATCGCCCGACTATTTCGCCCGGCACGGCGAACCTGCGACGCCGCAGGACCTCGCGTCCCACAGGCTCATCGGCCGCGACGGCATTTTCGGTGGCGCGGAATGGCAATTCGGCAAGGAAACCAGGATTCGGATACCCGTGACCACCCGCCTCACCTGCAACACCAATGATGCAGTCATTGACGCGGCGCTCGCCGGCTGGGGCCTGTCACGCTTTCAGTCCTATCAGGTCGCCGCCCATGTCAGAGCCGGACGCCTTAGAACCGTGCTTGAGGATTTCGAACAGGAACAGGTGCCGATCCATATCGTGCATGCCGAGGGCCGGTCTGCTTCCGGCCGCCTCCGCGCGTTCGTGGACTACGCCGGCGAGCGGCTACGCGCCGATCCGGTGCTCGCCGATCCGGTAAGGGTGTGAGGTTCGGACCAACCACAACGGGGTCCCAGTTCTGCTTCGTGTCGGTTCGTTCGCCGATGAAACTTGTCGAATGTCAAAAACGGACCGTTCGGTGCGTTCGCCCTTTGGACTCTTGCGAAGCCTCCGTGGCACTGGCAAACTCGTCGTTGCTTCGTTTTATCGAGGACTCCGGCGAAGCTGGGGCGGTCGGCGGGTGCCGCCCCATCCGCTTGCGCGATGCTCTCGATCTCGCGCTCACGATTCAGAAACAGCTTCGGCTGATCTGCGCGGCATGGTATTTAATTGCGAGATCACCTTATCGACGCAAGCATCGTGGTTGCGTGCCGAGGGTAGATTCGGAGCAAAGACGACATCGGGTGCTGGGACAGGTAGGTGAGGTTGCTGCGGAAAATAGTCACCTTGTGCCTCGCGCTTATGATCCTGCCAGGCGTTGACTCCAGAGTTTCCATTGCCGAACCCATCGTTCCGCCGAAAGAGTGCCTGTTCGAGCGGTCGGCCCGTCCCGGTGTCAGGCGCATCTGCATTCGGTCGGAGACCTATCCTCAGGATCTATGCCGTGCCATCGAGCGGTTCTCGACGGAGAACGACCTTCCGCCCGAGTTTTTCGCGCGCCTGATCTGGCGCGAGAGCCGTTTCCAGGCCGATGCCGTCAGCTACAAGGGTGCCGAAGGCATTGCGCAGTTCATGCCGGGTACGGCGAAATTGCGTGGCCTGTCCAACAGCTTCGATGTGCTGGAGGCACTTGAAGCCTCTTCACGCTATTTGAGCGAGTTGAGAACGCAATTCGGCAATCTGGGTTTTGCCGCGGCCGCCTATAATGCCGGTGAAGAGGGCTTGCGCCGCTTCCTTGATAAAGCCCGGCTGCCTCTCGAAACCCGTGACTATGTCTTCGCCATAACAGGCAATCCGATTGAGACGTGGCAGGACGCCCCTCCCAAGATCGCGGCCGACGCTCTCGATCCGGCCCTGACCTTCCTCGATGGATGCATCCGGCTGGCGGTAAGCCGGCGGCTGGGCGAGCCGATCCTTATTCAATCCGCGGACTGGGCGCCCTGGGCTGTTCAACTGGCCGCCAATTTCGATCCGGGCATAACGCGCCGGCTTCTGCGCCAGGCCGTCGCCAGGCTGCCTGAACCGCTCAGCAGTGAGCGCGCCCTGATCGTGCGGCAAAGGCGCGTGAAACCGGGAATGCGTCCGAAATATCAGGCGAGAATCGGCAGAGATACGAGGCGGGAGGCAAACGAACTTTGTGATTCCATCAGACGATTCAGCGTAGCCTGCGCTGTAGTCAAAAACTAAAGCGCGTCGCAGCTATTTGGATTCACCCCTGCAAATCCCGAGGTTGGGTGTCCAATTTTCGGGATCAGCTCAGGGTAGCCCGGCTTTTTCTTTGCGCCAGTTCGAGAACAATCTCACCGGCATGTTCGCTGGCCGGCGTCTCGGTCGTCAGCTTCTCAAAGACCGCCTGGCAACCAGCCAGCACCCCGGCGCGCTGCGGCGTATCCGTCGAGAGCCGCTCCAGCCATCGGCCAAGCATCTCCGGCCGCAGGAATTGGTCGTAGAATTCCGGGAAGACGGGATAGTCGGCGATCAGGTTGGGCAGCGCGCCTGACCATGTCTTGATCTGGCTCATGATCAAACGGATAAAGATGTCAGTCCTGTATGTCGCAATGGTGGGAATGCCGGTCAGGGCCAGTTCGAACAGCACCGTTCCGGCGGCGGCGAGCGCGGCATCGGCCTGCCTGAATGCCTCCCACTTACCGGCTTCCCCTATGACGATCTCCGGCCTGATGGGCCAGTTCGCGGTCATTTCACGAACGCGAGCCTCCTGGTGGGGCACCGCAGGCATGATGAAACGATACGCGCCGCGCGACGCCAGGAACTCGGCCGTTTCCTTGAAAATCGGCAGAAGCCGGCTGATCTCCGTCACACGCGATCCGGGAAGCAGCAGGATTGTCCTTACCGATCCCGCCGATGGCATCCTGGAGGCATTGTGTGAACGGGCATCGAGCACCGCTGGCAGGGTTCTCAGGCGATGGCCGACATAGGTCGTCGGAGGGCCGCCCAATCGTTCCATGGCCTCGGGTTCAAAGGGCAATATGGCCAGCACGTGATCGACAAAGGCGACCATGCGCCTGGCACGATACGGCTTCCACGCCCAGACGGTCGGGCATACATACTGGATCACCGGCAGCCCCGGAAGCTCTTCCCGTACTTTCCTGGCGACCCTGTGGGTAAAGCCAGGACTATCGATGATGACAAGCGCATCAGGCTTCGCTGCAATAACGGCCTTTGCAGTCTGGCTGATACGCTTGATGAGCGTCGGAAGCCGCATCAACACCGCCGAGATGCCCATGATGGCGGTGTCGCTGAAGTCGAACAGTGAGACCAGCCCCTCCTCGGCAAGCGCCGGACCGCCAACGCCCATGAATTCGACATCCCCGCCTGTCAGCCGCTTGATCTCGGCAACCATGCCGGCGCCCAGGAGATCACCGGAACTCTCGCCCGCTATGACAGCGATCTTGAGCGTCATCGTGCCGCTCCATAGGCATCGGGGTCGATTCCTGCGACGAACATCCCATGGCTGTCGGCGAAGTCGATGACCTCCTGGCGGTCGAGCAGCAACGAACGGCCCGCCTCCAGCGCAATGCCGGAAAGTCCCGCGTCGTGCGAGTTTCGGATCGTCGAGAGCCCCGCCGAGGGAAGATCCACCCGCAGATCCTGGCTTGGCTTGCAGAGCTTGACCAGCACGCCGGGGCGCTTTGGCGAAATCCTTTCCCTCGTCCGCAGCTCGTTGATGCGACCGATCATCGAATCCGTGCCTTCCGGTCCCTCAAGCGCCACCACGCGGCCTCCGACGGCGATCACGCCCTGCCCTATGTCGAGTTCCCCAAGCAGCCGCGCGGCCCTGATCGAAATTCTTATGTCGATTTCCGCCTGCCGGTCGGGCGCATGCCTGCCTAGCGGACCCAATTCCGCAACCAGCCCCGGCGCGATATCCTGGGCACCGATCACCCGGCGCCCATCGCCCTCAAGCAGCCCGATCGCGGTGGTCAGTACCAGATTGTCTCCACCATGCATAAGCGTGCGCACCAGCTTGGGAAGGCGCCAGATGGTGCCGAGGTTCAGCCGGAACTCGTTCCAGGCCGGCCGCACGCGTACGCCACCGGACAGGACGATCCGGTCAATCTGCTTTTCGGATGAAATCCGCTTGAAGCCCGCAATATCGCCGATGCTGAGGTCGATATGATCGAAATCCGACCAATCGGCCGTCGATTCGCCTTTGATTGCAAATATATAGGGTTCGTCCGAACGACGCCGCGCTGCGTGCGCGACATCGAGCGGCAGCCCGCCGCTACCCGCGACGATCGCCAACCGGCCCTGGTTATCCCGCCGGTCCAAGCTTCGCCTCAGGATTTTGTTCGATTGGGGGAGGAAAGCGCGCGATCGGCATCAGCCGCGATGAAATCCAGTATTTCCAGCGCCGGCGGGCAATCGAGAAAATCATCCCTGATGCCGGCAGCATTCGAGCGGACTGATCCCTGGCCCTCGAATATCTGCTTATAGGCCTTGCGGACACGATGGATCGTCGGCCGGTCGATGCCCGCGCGCGTCATGCCCACGACGTTGAGGCCGCCCAAAACGCCTGGATTGCCATTCAGCATGCCATACGGGATCAGGTCATAGGCAACCGCCGACAGCCCGCCGACGAATGCCTGGCGGCCTATGCGGGTGAACTGATGGACGGCGCAACCGCCCCCAAGGATGGCACGATCCTCGATCCGCACGTGGCCGGCGAGCAGAACGGCGTTCGACATGATGATGTGGTTGCCGAGTTGGCAATCATGAGCAACATGGGAGCAGGCGAGAAACAGGTTGTTGTTGCCGACAACCGTGCGGCCGCCGCCGCCCACTGTGCCCGTGTTGATCGTGACGCCTTCACGCATGGTGCAGTTATCGCCGATATCGAGCGTGGTCTCCTCGCCTGCGTGATGCACGCTCTGCGGATCGCCGCCGATCACCGCCGTCGGATGGATCGTGCAGGCACTGCCGATCGTCGTGCGACCCGTCACCACAACATGACTGATAAGGCTGCAGCCGGCACCAAGCGTTACCTTCGGTCCGACATGGCAGAAGGGTCCGATCGATACATTGTCGCCGATCACCGCGCCGTCCTCGACCAGGGCGAGCGGATGGATCCGGGCGGTGTTCGAAATCGTCATTATTTCGGACCCTGAGGGACCATCATGGCGCCGACATCAGCTTCCGCAACTTTTTGGCCGTCGACCATCGCGTCGCAATGGAATTTCCAGATATTGCCGCGCTGCTTCTGCTTCACCACGTGGAACTCAACCCGATCACCCGGCACGACCGGTTTGCGGAAACGGGCATTGTCGATCGTCATGAAATAGACAAGGCTGGTTTCGCCCTCGACCTTGCGCGCGCAGATGGCGCCGGCAGTCTGCGCCATCGCCTCGATAAGAAGGACGCCGGGCATGATGGGATTGCCGGGAAAATGACCCATGAATTGCGGCTCATTGGCCGTCACATTCTTGATGCCGATGGCGGAGTCGTCACCATCGATCTCGATGATCTTGTCGACGAGCAAAAAGGGATAGCGATGCGGCAGGAGCTTCATGATCTCCATAATGTCCGCCGTTCCGAGCGTGGTTTTCCGGTCCTCACTCATGTGTCTTCTGTCCCTTTCTCCGGTTCAGCTCCGTCTTGGCCAGCATTTCCACCGAGTCCCGCAGGAAATCCTTGATTGGCCTCGCCGGAATGCCGCCGTATTTTCCACCAGCCGGCAGGTCCGTGGCAACGCCTGTCATGCCGGCAAGCTGCACCCCGTCGCCTATCGTTATGTGGCCCGTGATGCCGGTCTTGCCGCCGATCAGCACACCATCGCCGATCTTGGTACTCCCGGCAATGCCGACACCGGCCACGATGCCGCAATTCCGGCCGATCTTCACATTGTGACCGATCATCACAGAGTTGTCGATCTTGGAACCCTCGCCGATGATCGTGTCGTCCATCGTGCCCCGGTCGATTGTCGCATTCGCGCCGATCTCGACATGATCCTGGATGATGACCCGACCGACCTGCACGATCTTTTCCATGCCGCGGGGACCGGGCGCGTACCCAAATCCGTCCTGGCCGATGCGCGCGCCGTTGTGGATGATCACGTTGTTGCCGGCATAAGTGCACAGCACGCTTGCATGCGCGCCGATCGAGCAATCGCGGCCAATCTTGACATGCTCGCCCAACACAGCGCCTGCGCCGATACGAGTACCACTGCCGACGGACGCATGTGCGCCGATGATCGCGAAAGGCTCGACGACCACATCGGCCTCAAGTCTGGCGGTGGGGTGCACGATGGCCTGAGGGCTCACACCCGCCTGCTGCACATTGGCTGCGGGCCTGAGCGCATCCGGATGCAGGAGCGCACCCGCTCGCGCGAAAGCAAGATGCGGATTGGCAGAAATGAGGATCGTAATGTGACCAGGTACCAGCGAAGCAAGCGGCTCACTACAGATTATCGCCGTGGCGTTGCAGGTCTCCAGTTCCGAGCGGCTCTTGCGGCTCAGCATATAGCAGACATCACCCTCTATGCCGCGATAGATTGGCGAGACGGCTTTGACGAGCTTGTCGGATGCGCGGCTGTCAACCAGACGCAGATCAAGGGAAGCAGCGAAGTCGGCAAGCCGAATGCCCTTGTGAGGAGGAAAGAATTCCGAACGGATCATCATGCTCCATCCCGGCGCCGCACTGGATGCGGCACCGGACCGTATGTTCATCAGAAGGCGGTCGAGATGCCGAACTTCAGGTTCTGGATGATGTCCTTGTCCTGCTTGATGACAGGAATGGCGTAATCGACGCGCAGCGGACCGAAAGGAGACGCCCAGATCAGGCTGGCGCCTGTCGATACACGCCAATCCAGGCCCACACCGGTCAGCTTGCCCTTGGACGGCTCGCGGATTTTTACATCATTCCCGAAGAGCGTGCCGGTATCGACGAAGAAGCCGCCACGGAAGCCTGAATCCTGGGAAATCCCGGGCAACGGGAAAGTCGTCTCGGCGGAAGCGGTGATGTAAGTCGTGCCTCCGATAGCGTCGCCACGCATGCGCGGACCGATACCGGAATCCGCAAAGCCACGGATATCGTTCGAGTCAATCGCGAACTGATCAAACAGATTCAGGCTCTTGCCGGTCGTCGAGATCACATGGCCTGCGGATGCTGAAAGCGATCCAACGAGATCCATCTCATCTGACAGCGTGTAATAGCCGCGTGCGCGAGCGCTGATTTTGTAGAAGTCCGAATCGCCACCAAGACCGGCAAATTCCTGCGTTACCGAAGCCAGAATGCCTTCGTGCGGCAGTATCGTAGTATCCAGGGTATTATAATTCAGAGAGTTGGAAACTGTGGACTGGACCCACGGACTTCCCCTCACGACGTCCTGATATGGAGCCGAGAGGCGCCCGAAGGCATCAGTCTCGTATCTCAACTCCTTGTAGTTATAACGGATTGTCGTCGACAGATCATTGGTGATCGGAGCGGTGACGCGCAACGAGAATCCCTGATCCTCGTAGCTGTAGTTCTCCATGATCGAGCTGGACGATTTGAACAGGTCGAAGCCGGCAGCAAGGCGGTAGCCGAGAAAATAAGGCTCAGTGAACGAGATAGAATAGTTGCGCGTCAATGCGCCGCCACTTGCCGACACTCGGATATACTGGCCGCGGCCGAGAAAGTTCTTTTCTTCAATCGATGCTTCGACGATGAAACCTTCGCCGCCGGTCGCATAACCGGCGCCGATGCCGAAGCTGCCGGTCGACTGATCGACGACATCGACGATCACGACGACACGGTCAGGCGCGCTGCCCGGTTGCGTGGAGATCTCGACCTTCTGGAAATAACCCAGGCGCTCAAGGCGACGCTTGGCCTCGGCGACACGTTCCTGATTGAAGGCATCGCCTTCAGCCATGTCGAATTCGCGGCGGATGACGTAGTCGCGGGTCGCCGTGTTGCCACGAATCTCGATGCGTTCGACATAGGCGCGCTCGCCCTGGTCGACGAGATAGTCGACAGCGATGGTCTTGTTTCCCATGTCGCGATTGCCGCGCGGCGTCACACGAGCGAAGGGATAACCGGCGGCGGCGACGCGCTTTGAAATCTCCGTGATCGAATCCTGCACGTCGCGGGCGCGGTAGGTCTTGCCCTCACGCGATTCCGCAAGGCTCTTGAGCTCCTCGGGGTCGACGCCATCAACCGTGCTTTCGACGTTGACGGGACCGAAATCGTAGCGATCGCCTTCATCGACATTGATTGTCACGACATAGGTATTCGTCGCCGGATCAAGCACCGCATCGGACGAAAGCACCCGGAAGTCGGCATAACCATGATTGTAATAGAACTGACGCAGCGCATCTTCGTCGGCGCGCAGTTTGTCCTCGTTATAAATGTCCTTGCGGGTGATGAACGAGAACCAACCCGATTCCTTCGTCGTAAGCACCGCCCGCAGACGGAAGTCGCTATAGTGCTCGTTGCCCTCGAAATTGATCGTGTCGATCTTGGTGCGGCCGCCCTCATTGATAACGAATGCCAGGTTCACGCGACCCTCGCCGACTGGAACCGTCTGCGTTGTGATCTCAACATCCGAGCGGCCGATTTCGGAATAGGCCCGGCGAAGCGACTGCAGGTCACTCTCGATCAGCGATTCGCTGTAGGGACCGAGCGGCTGCGTCTTTACGATCGTGACGAGCTTCTCATCCTTGATCTTGCGGTTGCCGTTGAAAACGACCTGATTGATCAGTTGGTTCTCGTTGACGACAACGACAAGCGTGCCGCCTGACACCGTAATGCGTACGTCGGAGAAAAGACCGGTCGCATAAAGACGCTTGATCGACTGGTCGATATCGGCATTCGAGAAGTCCTTGCCGGGAACGATCGTCAGGCTTGCCCGCACCGTATCGGCGCCAGTGCGTTCGGCGCCGCGGACAGAGATGTTGCGGATCACAGACGCATGGGCGGTTACGGGATTTACCAGCACCATTGTTGCGGCAGAAGTCAAAACACCGGCGGTCATCGCTATAGCAGACGCCGCGTTCAGAAATCTCGAACTACCATTCATTAACTTTATACCCTTTTCCCGTTACCCGGACAGCCTCAAAGGCACCCCATCCAGGCCACTCCGCCGTTTTAACCGCTTTTCCCATACAAGCAAGGGAGTTGGTTAAATTCTATTTACTTCGTTCCGAAGCGTGACGTAATCGCCACGCCAACACCGAATTAAGGTAAATATTTCCTTGCCTTGTAATAGTTCGTTATCACCCGAGCCAGTTGGATATGTTTCTGGTGATGTCGTTCCACGTCACGAAAACCATCAATGACAGCACGAGGAACATTCCGACCCGGAACAAAACTCCCTGTGCGGTCTCCCCGACCGGTTTTCCCCTGAGCGCCTCTACCGCATAAAACATTAGATGCCCGCCATCAAGTACCGGAACCGGCATTAGGTTGAGCAATCCGATCGAAACGGAAAGAACCGCAGCGAGATGCAAAAGTGCAATAATTCCAAGCGTTGCCACCTGCCCCGCGGCTTGCGCCACGGCAATCGGCCCGCCGAGTTGGTCCGCTTTCATGCGGCCGGCGAAAATGTTGCCGATATAGCGGAACGTGCCCGTGACAATGTGCCCGGTCTCCCGGAATGCCTCCTCCACCGCCTCGAGAGGGGTGAAGTTCACGACACGAAGATTCCCGCCATTCTTGTTGACGACGATGCCGATGATTCCCAACTCGATCTTGTTGCCGAAGCGATCCTTGATCTCGGTCAGCTTCGGCGTAATCGGAATGTTGATCGCTTCGCCTCCCCGCTTGACAGTCAGGGTCATCGGCACGCTTGGCCGGATACTGACATAGCGCTGCACGTCGTCGAACGTCACGATCGGGTTGTCGTCGATGCTGACGAGGAGGTCGCCGGGGATGATTCCCGCAGCCGCGGCCGCGCTATCCTTGTTCACCTGGGCGACAACCGGATCGGCGACAAACTTGCCGTAGGCCATGAAGATGCCGGACAGGATGACGATCGCCAGAATGAAATTGGCCAACGGCCCAGCGGCAACGGTCGCTGCACGCTTCCAGAGTGCGGCGCCGGTAAAGGTTCGCGCGCGCTCCTCCGGCGGCAATTCGTCCAACGCCTCGAAATCAGGCGTGCTGGCCGCATCCGCGTCGCCATAGAATCGCACATAGCCGCCGAGCGGAATGGCGGAAATCTTCCAGCGCGTGCCGTGCCTGTCGGTAAAGCCCGCGAGTTCCGGTCCGAATCCGAAGGAGAAGGCCATGATTCTGATGCCGCTCCAGCGTCCGACGAGATAGTGGCCCATCTCGTGGATGAAGACGATCAGTGAGATCACCAGCAGGAATGCCGGTACCATCAAGGCCCATTGATTGCTTAGAAGTCCGCTCATTCAGAAACGTCCCAGATTTTGCCCGCAGGCAGCGGGGTCATATGCCCGATATAAGCTCGCCCGGAGCTTTCGCCAACTGTCCGCTGGCCGCTGCGACCGCCAAACCAACCAGGAACGCCAGAAAACAGGCAAAAACAAGCCCGTCTACGCGGTCCATGACGCCGCCATGGCCGGGAATCAGGTGACTCGAATCCTTCACGCCGAAGCGCCGCTTGATATAGGATTCGAAGAGATCGCCGACTTGCGAGAAGATCGACAGAAAAATCGTGAACAACACCAGCCCCACATGCAAAGGCTCGCCCACAAGCCAGACGACAAGACACCCAGCGATTACGCCAGAGACCGTGCCGCCGATCGCACCGGACCAGGTTTTGCCCGGCGAGATGCGCGGCGCCAGCTTCGGACCACCAACCGCGCGTCCGACAAAATATGCGAGGATGTCGGTTCCCCATACCACCGCGAAGATGAAGACGATCGCGACAATTCCATACATGTCCCTGAGCGCGGCCAGGGAAATCCCGGACAGGCCAGCATAGAAAATACCACCGGCGAGCCAGTAGGACCGGCCTCTGATTGCCCCAACCAGGGCGGCCACGACCGTAAATCCAACCAGGAGATAAAGACTTATCAAAGCCCCCTGCCGTGCGCCGTCCATCAGCAACTGGCCCAGAACGACCAGCATGCTCGCCCAACCGAACAACGTGTAGCGGTCCTTCGGTTCGTGTCCGGTAATCGTCGACCATTCGTAAAAGATGAGCAGTCCGATGACGACGGAGAAAATGGTAAACACGATGCCGCCGAGCCAGGTCGCGGACAGAGCGATGGCCGCCAGGACGACGCCGGAGACGATTCGCAGGCGCAGTTCGGGGGTCATCAGGAAACCGCTGCCGTTGCTACGGCCGCAACGCCGCCGAATCGGCGATCCCTCCGCGCATAGGTCTCAAGTGCCGCATGAAAGATATCCCGGCTGAAATCGGGCCAGAATTCGGGCACGAACAGCAGTTCGGCATAGGCCGCCTGCCAAAGCAGGAAATTCGAAAGCCGTTCCTCCCCCGACGTCCGGATCACGAGATCGGGATCCGGTATGCCACGTGTATCGAGCTGGTTTTCGATTGCTTGCGAATCGATGTCCGCCGCATCGATTTCGCCACGCGCCACTTTCTCGGCCAGCGTCCTGGCGGCGCGGACGATCTCGTCGCGGGCGCCATAGTTGAAGGCGATGACCAGCGTCAGGCCGGTATTGTGGCGCGTCGTCTCTTCCGCTTCGATCAGCAGCGGCAGGATATCACCGCGCAGATTTTCACGCGAACCAATGACCCGGATACGGACATTCCGGCTGTGGAGGTCCGCAAGGTCGCGGCGGATGAAGGCTTTGAGTAGCCCCATCAGATCGGTGACCTCGGCTTCCGGCCGCGACCAGTTCTCCGAGGAAAAGGCAAACAGCGTGAGATAGGATATGCCGGCATCGCCCGCAGCGCGCACCACGTCGCGAACCGCCTCGACGCCTTTGCGATGCCCCATGGCGCGGGGCAGACCCCTCTGCTGGGCCCAGCGGCCGTTGCCATCCATGATAATGGCAACGTGCTCTGGGATCCGAACCAATTGTCTGTTGATCATTGAGGATGTCCGCTTCGCAAGTCTATCGCAGTTCCGATGACGCTCGGCCGAGAATGGCCAAGCGATCTTTTGAAATACTTACACCTGCATGATTTCCTTTTCCTTGTCGTGAAGCAAGCGATCGATTTCGTTGATCGTATCGTCCGTCATCTTCTGCACCTTGTCGGAATTCACCCGGCTGTCGTCCTGGCTCATCTTGCCGTCTTTTTCCGCCTTCTTGAAACCGTCCATGCCATCACGGCGCACGTGACGGGCAGCGACCTTGGCTTTTTCGGCATAATCGTGAGCGACCTTGACGAGCGACTTGCGGCGCTCTTCGTTGAGCTCGGGCAACGGAATGCGCATGTTCTGGCCCTCGACGATCGGGTTCAGGCCCAGGCTGGATTCGCGGATGGCCTGCTCGACCGCCTTGACCATAGAACGGTCCCAGACAGAGACTGACAGCATTCTCGGCTCCGGAACGGTTATATTGGCCACCTGGTTCAGCGGCATGCGCGCGCCATAGGCTTCGACGGTGACGGGATCGAGTACGTTTGCGGATGCGCGCCCGGTGCGCAGGCTCGCTATGTCGCTCTTGAAGGCGCTGATCGCGCCGTCCATGCGCCGCTTGATTTCCGTAAGTTCGATACTGCTCATGGCCAACTCCTGTCCCGGCACCTGTTCCCCGTCAGTTGCCCGGGAATCAGGCCATTTTCTGTCAATTGTCTGTTACGATGGTCCGGCGCCCGCTGCCGGTCAAGATTTTCGAGAATTCGCCCTTCTCGTGGATCGAAAAGACGATGATCGGGATATGGTTCTCGCGGGCGAGCGCCACCGCCGCAACGTCCATCACCGCGAGGCCCTTTTCAAGCATCTCGGTATGCGTCAAATGGTCGAAGCGCGTGGCATGCGGATCCTTCTTGGGATCGGCCGAATATATGCCGTCGACCTGGGTGCCCTTGAAGATCGCCTCCGCACCCATTTCCGCGCCGCGAAGCGCGGCAGCCGAGTCCGTGGTGAAGAAGGGATTGCCGGTGCCGCCGGCAAAGATCACAACGCGGCCGAGCGAGAGGTGATAGAGTGTGGCGCGCTGGGAAAAGCTCTCGCAGATCTCGGGCATGGCAATGGCCGAAAGCACCACGGTGTCGATGTCGAGCTTGCGCAGCGATGTGGCGAGCGCCAGCGCGTTGATGACGGTGGCGAGCATGCCCATATGGTCGCCGGTCACCCGGTCGCCACCCTTGGAGGCCACCGCGACGCCGCGGAAAATGTTGCCGCCGCCGACAACGACGCCGACCTCGACGCCAAGCGCCCTCGCCTCGGCAATGTCGGCTGCGATGCGGTCGGCCACCGCGACGTCGATGCCGAAGCCCTGGCTCCCCATCAGCGCCTCGCCCGAGCATTTCAACAACACACGTTTATAGATGGCGTTCGATGTCATGGTATCTCCCGTCTCGGCATTCGATCAAATGGGCACAGCGCCCGGATATGGGATGGCAGCGATCACCTGCAAGCGAAATGCGGCGGGAAAGCGCCGCTGGGTGCGGATTTTTTGTTGCTCTGCCAGACCATGACGTGCGTTCCGGTGCCCGCAAGCAGGAATCGATTGCTCCAGGGCCTTCCATTTCGCAACGAAAAGGCTCTTGATGTCGCCGATACACGAAGGGCACCGCGTTGTCACGCGGTGCCCTGTCGATTCATCGTGCCTGGTTAATCAAAGCGTCAGGCTTATTTCTTGGCCGCTGCGGCGACTTCGGCCGCGAAATCGGTTTCTTCCTTCTCGACGCCTTCACCGAGCAGGAGGCGGGCCATGCCGGTGACTTCGATCGGGGCGCCGGCAAGCTTCTCGGCATCCTTGATCGCCTGGCCGACGGTGATGTCGGGGTTCATGACGAAAGCCTGCGAGAGAAGAGCGACTTCCTCGAAGAACTTGCGCATGCGGCCTTCAACCATCTTTTCAATGATGTTGTCGGGCTTGCCCGAGGCGCGGGACTGTTCGATGAACACGTTACGCTCGCGCTCGGCCACAGCCGGATCGACTTCATCGGGACGGATCGCCAGAGGATTGGTGGCTGCGATATGCATCGCGACCTGACGGCCGATCGAATAGAGCACTTCTTTGTCGCCATTCGACGTCAGCGCGACGAGAACGCCGAGCTTGCCGATGCCGTCGCCGGCCGCGTTATGGATATAGGTCGCGACCGTGCCATGCGGCACTTCGAGCAGAACCGAGCGGCGCAGCGTCATGTTCTCGCCGATGGTGGCGATCGCGTCGGTGATGCTATCCTCGACGGACTTGCCCGTTGCCGGATAGACTGCGGCAGCGACCGATTCGACCTTGCCGTCGGTGTTGAGCGCGACAGCGGCGATACCGCGAACGAGATCCTGGAAGGCTTCGTTGCGGGCGACGAAGTCGGTCTCGGAATTGATTTCGACGACGACAGCCTTGTGGCCACCCGTAGCGATGCCGATGAGGCCTTCAGCTGCGGTGCGGCCGGACTTCTTTTCGGCCTTGGAGATGCCCTTGGCGCGCAGCCAATCGACAGCGGCTTCCATGTCGCCACTGGTCTCGGTCAGCGCCTTCTTGCAGTCCATCATGCCCGCGCCGGTGCGCTCGCGCAGGATCTTGACCATTTCAGCCGTAATAGTGCTCATTTCAAACCTCTTTATGTCCGCTAAGAGCGGTGCCGGATCAGCCGGGCCGCTCTTTCCGCCGGAACTGGGGACGGAGTGTATCCAGATGCGTAACAGCCATATGACAGGCCGATGACCCGCAGTCTGGATAGTCTAAGGGCAAAGGCTGCATCGGTAACCCCCGCAGCCCCTGCCCCGAAATTGATAGGAGCGGAGGCGGTAAAGCCCCTGCTCCTCTATGCCTTACTCGGCGACAGTCAGCGTCTCTTCGGCGATCGGCTCGGCAGCAGCGCCGAGATCGACGCCGGAGCCGCCCTGCTGACGGGAAATGCCGTCAAGGGCTGCGCGGGCGAACAGGTCGCAGTAGAGAGCGATGGCGCGCGATGCGTCGTCATTGCCCGGGATCGCATAGTTGATCAGGTCGGGATCGCAATTGGAGTCGATGATCGCGACAACCGGGATGCCCAGGCGCTTGGCTTCATCGATGGCGATCTTTTCCTTGTTGGTGTCGATCACCACCATGAGGTCGGGCGTGCCACCCATATTGCGGATGCCGCCGAGGGCCTTTTCAAGCTTTTCGCGTTCGCGCTCAAGGTTCAGGCGTTCCTTCTTGGAATAGCCCGGACCCGAGGAATTGAGGATGTCGTCGACCTTGCGAAGACGCTGGATCGAGTTCGAGATCGTCTTCCAGTTGGTCATCATGCCGCCGAGCCAACGCGAGTTGACATAATACTGGGCGGAACGTCGGGCAGCGTCGGCGATCAGGTCGGATGCCTGGCGCTTGGTGCCGACGAACAGAACGCGGCCGCCGCCGGCGACTGTGTCGCTGATGACCTTGAGCGCCTGATGCAGCATCGGGACGGATTGTGCGAGGTCGATGATGTGGATGCCGCTACGATCACCAAAGATGTAGGGCTTCATTTTCGGGTTCCAGCGGTGAGTCTGGTGGCCGAAGTGAACGCCTGCCTCGAGAAGCTGGCGCATAGAAAAATCGGGCAATGCCATGCCTTGTTATCCTTTTTCCGGTTGAACCTCCGTGAAGCTTGAAGCAGGGTTTGATGCCTGCCACCGGGTGGAGCGAGCCGGATTTCTCCCGGAAAGCCCCAGACTTCACGTGTGGAATGAGCGCGGCCTTAAACCGAAGGCCGCTGGAAAGCAACCCCGCGGGCGAAATTTATGTGGCGGGGCAGCGAAATGGCACGTTGTCTGCCAGGGTGTTACTTTGCCTGGCAAACGGTTTCGGGAAGGAAGTCGAGTTTGACCAGACGTCCAGTCAGAGCGAAATCGCCGTAGTCCATGGTGAGATCGCGCGACACGCCGTTGTCGTAGAGCTTGAACGACATGCGATAGGTCGGCAGCCCATCTACCTTCTCGTCGTCGTTGAAATAGGCGATCGTCACCGGCCAGGTCTTCTCGCCTTTCAGCTTGCCGACAGAATCGGCATCAGGATCACCCGGCAAGGCGCCAACCGGCGAACCGACCACGGTCGACGTATAGACCGTCTTGTCGCCGTTGTCGGAGCCATCGAAGACGCGGGCTTCAAAGAAATGTTCGCCGCTCCGCGCCCGCTTGATCAGTTCGAGCATATGTTCGGTTGGAAATCTGCCGGGCTGGAGTTCGACCTGCTTCTCGCTCGGCTCCATCAGTTCGACGCTGAGCTTGGTTTTCAGGTTCTCGGCATGGCCCTGCACTGCCTTGTCGAGCCGCTCGTCGGTGTAGGACTTGGATTCGAATTCGAACCGGCCCGCGCGCGTATCCTCGAATGTCGTGCTCTGTTGGTCGGAAACACGCTTCTCGCCGGCGACATCGGATTGCGTCACGAAGCGGAAGTTGACCTTGTAGCCCTCGCATTCCGATCCGGTGAACTCGTAGACCATGCGGCCGTTCATCGATGTGATGCCTGATTTCTCAGCCGAATCCTTGAGTTCGAGATTGTAGACGGCGCGATGGGGAACGAGATTGGACAATCCCTGCGCCGCCGATGGAAGGCCAGCGCTTGCCGTAAGGGCTGCCAGGGATGTGGCAATCAAGTTCCGTCCGGAAATCATCCAATTCTCCTGTTGCACCTGCCGTCAATGCCGCTAATTAGAAGCACAAAGTGGCGAAATATCTGATCCGCCGCAGGTGTAAAAGAAAAATCTTCGGGAGAGACAGCCCATGAGCGCTGAAATCGACGCAAAACTCGCTTCGCTGGGCATCACGTTGCCGGTTGCCGCGGCGCCGGCCGCAAATTACTTGCCCTTCCTCCAGACCGGAAACCAGCTGTTCATATCCGGCCAGTTGCCGATGGAGAACGGCAAGATCGCCTCGACCGGCCAGTTGGGCGCCGGTATCCACACGCCCGAGGGCCAGCGCGCTGCCGAACTTTGTGCGATCAATATCCTCGCCCAGGCGCAAGCCGCACTCGGCGATCTCGGACGCATCAAGCGCGTCGTCAAGATCACGGTCCTGGTATCCTCGACTCCCGATTTCTATGAGCAGCATCTGGTCGCCAACGGCGCCTCCAACCTGCTTGCCAACGTGCTGGGTGACGTGGGCAAGCATGCGCGCGCCGCCGTCGGCATGGCATCGCTGCCGCTCAACGCATCCGTCGAGATCGATGCGATCCTGGAAGTTGCCTGATGCATGATGATCTCAAGGCATTGATCCGCCAGCCGATCGCCCATCGCGGGCTGCATGACGGCAACAAGGCTGTGTGGGAAAACACGTTGTCGGCTTTCCAGGCGGCAATCGACGCCGGGTTCGCCATCGAATGCGATCTGCAATATGTGGCGGATGCAACGGCCGTGGTCTTCCATGACGACGACATGGAGCGGCTCTGCAAGTTCAAGGGCGATATACGCGCCAAGTCGTCCAGCGAACTCGGCCTTGTCTCGATTGGCGGCACCAGGGACAAGATTCCCTCGCTCAAGCAGCTTCTCGGACTGGTCAGGGGCCGTGCGCCTCTGGTGCTGGAACTGAAGGGCCGCGAAGGCGACGACGATGGTTTCGCTCTGGCCGTGCTCGATGCCATCGAGGATCATGACGGCCCGGTGGCACTGATGAGCTTCGACCATTGGCTGCTCACGGACCTCCGGGAACTCGGATGCCCTCGCCCCGTCGGCCTGACCGCCGAGGGTGTGATGCCGGAGGATTTCGCCGCGCACGAAAAGGTCATGAAGACAGGCCTCGATTTTATTTCCTACAACATCATGCATTTGCCGAACGACTATATTACATTGCAGCGCAGCAAGAACATTCCGGTGATCAGCTGGACAGTGCGCAGCGCAAAGCAGGCCGCCCACAGCGCAGTCAATGCAGACCAGATCACCTTCGAGGGTTTCGACCCGTCCTGACCCTAGGAACGATATTGAACATACGCATTGTCTCGTCATTCCAAGAGATCGATCCGGAAAGCTGGAACCGGCTTTCCGGAACGTCGCATTCTAAATTAGATAGTTATTATAACCCATTCATTTCACATGCTTATCTCTCCTCACTCGAAGAATCCGGATCGGCTGTCCCGCGCACCGGCTGGCAGGCTCGCCACGTTCTAATCGAGGAGGACGGCAGGCTGAAGGCTGCCACATTCGGCTATGCCAAGAGCCACAGCCAGGGTGAATATGTCTTCGATCACGGCTGGGCCGACGCCTATGAGCGGGCCGGCGGCCGATATTATCCCAAGCTCCAGCACACCGTTCCCTTCACGCCAGCGACAGGCTCGCGCCTGCTGGTCGCCCGGGGTGAGAGCAAGGCGAAGTTCAACGCTATTCTTGCCCAGGCCGTGAAGCAGGAAACCGTCTCGCTCGATTTGTCCTCGGCGCATTTCACATTCCTGCCGGATGGCGAATGGCAGGCGCTCGAGGCTGAAGGTTATCTGCACCGCACCGACCAGCAGTTCCATTTCCTCAACAACGGCTATGGCAGCCACGAGGATTTTCTCGAAACGCTGGCGTCGCGGAAACGGAAGGCGTTGCGCAAGGAGCGCAGGGCCGCGCTCGAAAACGACATTACCATTGACTGGCTCACCGGCAGTGACCTGACGGAAGGCATCTGGGACCAGTTCTACGCCTTTTACATGGATACCGGTGGCCGCAAATGGGGCCGGCCTTACCTGACGCGCGAATTCTATTCGCTGATCGGTGAACGGATGCCGGACGACATCCTTCTTGTCATGGCCAAACGGAACGGCCGCTATATCGCCGGCGCCATCAACTTCATCGGCTCGGAAACGCTGTTCGGCCGCCATTGGGGCTGCATCGAGGATCACCCGTTCCTGCATTTCGAGGTCTGTTACCACCAGGCCATCGACTTCGCCATCGCCAACAAGCTCGACCGCGTCGAGGCCGGCGCACAGGGCGAACACAAGCTGGCACGCGGTTACATGCCGGTCACGACGCATTCGGCGCATTTCATCGCGCATGCGGGTCTTCGCCGGGCAATCGACGAATATCTTCGCCAGGAGCGCGCCGATGTCGAGGCCGTCGGGGAATATCTCCGCGAGCACAGCCCGTTTCGCCGGGGCGAGCAGCCTGAGCAGGACTGAAAGCCGTCGAGTGGCCGAAAGACTTGAAAGACATGGCCTTTCGGTTCAAGCTGCAACAAATGAACCGAGGGAGATTCATCCATGCTAGGGACGCCGTACGATCCGGACAACATCTTCGCCAGGATACTGCGCGGCGAAATTCCCTGCCACGCGGTCTATGAGGATGAACACACACTGGCTTTCATGGATGTGATGCCGCAATCCGAAGGCCATACGCTGGTTATTCCGAAAGCCCCTTCCCGCAATATCTTCGATGCCGATGCCACGACGTTCATGTGGCTGATGCCGACAGTGCAGAAGATCGCCAAGGCAGCGAAGAAGGCCTTCCACGCCAATGGCGTGCGGATCGTGCAGTTCAACGAAGCCGGTTCCGGGCAGACCGTGTTCCACCTGCATTTCCATGTGATCCCGACCTATGACGGCGTCGATCTCCAGATTCATGCGCGAAAGCCCGAAGACGGCGGCCACCTCGCCCACAATGCCGAGATGATCCGCGAGACGCTGAAGTACATTTCATGAAATAACCACGATCGAATGAGAGATAAGCGGCAACTTATCGAAGGATAATCTCGCATGAGAGCTGCATTCATCGTGATGAGCATTCTCGGCTGTGACGATTCCGGCGCAAATTGCCTGCCGGTCGCGTCGATCGAGCAACAATGGCAGACGATCGCCGCCTGCGACGCGGCGTCGGAACGCCATCTCGCGAAATACGTCAACGTCAATTATCCGATGGTCGTGGCGGTTTGCCAGACAGCCGGCACGACGGCGCTCAGCGATTCCGAGGACGATGTCGCGGGCCTCGAAACAGCAAGCCGCTCGATCGCGCCGGTACCCAAGGTAATGGACGAAAAAGCCGAGAATCGCGCCGGCATCACATCGCGTGCGATCGCACTGATCAAAGAAGCCATCCCGACCAGACAGGGATTGAAAGACACGGTGACAACACCTGTGCATTTCGTGACAGACACGTATTCCTGGGCCGCCAGGAAAATCGCCGACTGAGTAAGAGTCCTCCCATTTAGCAAGGAAGGGCTCAAGCTTCAGGCGGCTTCAATTGCCAGAAACGATGCGTAAGCGCGCGCCGACTGCCTGTGCTCGGTAATGTGCAGCTTCTCCACCATGTCGATGAGTTCGGAGGCAACGCCGTCGGACTTTGCCGCATTCCGGAACCGCGAAACCAGACGCGCCGTCAGGCCGCCGAAAAGCCCCGGTTCTTGCCCGCGGTCCGCGCGGCGCCAGAGCATTGTCGCTTCGACGAAGATTTCGGCGACATCGCGGGTAAGACCGGCCGATTCGTAGAGCGCGCGCATGGCGTGGAACCGGCCGTCGGAGATGATCGATCGAACACGTCGCTCGGCGAGCCCAGAGAGATTGACGATCGCATTGGCGAAAAAGTCGAGCTTGCCGGTGCACAGCGCCTGCATGAGAAAGCCCGGCGTCAGGCCTCCATTGCGGCGGAGATGCTCGACAAGATCGGGAATGTCCTCCTGCGGCGCAATGCCGGCAAGGGTGACGGTCGCCCCTTCACAGGCTTCGCGCTTGATATGATCGAGCCTTCTTGTGCCGATGACGCCCCGAACAAAACTGCATTCGGCAAGCGCGTCCGAAATGCTGATCGCCAGCCTGTGACGGGCATCACCCGGCAGCTCTTCGCGAGACAGCAAAAGTTCGCGAATCGTCGTGGAATGTGAATGACGTTCGGCGATGCGGCGGAGCGACGATCTGCTGACAAGCGCACCGGGATTGTCCAGCATGGCCTCGATTTCTGCTTCTCCGCCGACTTCGGCAATTGCCGCGCAGACCGGCAGGCTGACGATAAAGCGCGACGCAATCAGCACGCGGGTGACTTCGTCGCCGCGTCCGGCGAGATCCACAAGATCGACATCGGAGAGCACCGGCGAACGGGCGATGATCTGGCAGGCGATTTCCGGCTGGTCCTGCGCAAGCGGCAGGATCAGCGCGCGCGGCGCGTCCTCGGCATCCGCGATAGAGTCCGCAAGTGCCAGCCGCACCTTCGGCGAGGGATCGTCAAGCAGCCATGTCATGGCCATCAAGGCCGCCTCGCGCTCGTCCGAAGTCATCTCTGATTCAAGCCAGGCTCGGCCCAGCGCATTGGCTGCCCGCGCCCGGTCGCCTGCCTTTGCCGTGTCCGCCCAACGAAGGAAGCTCTGAATGATCACGTTGCGCTTTCCCTGACTCATTACTTGATGAATCAAGGTTAGCGGCAAATCGTTTAATATTCGTTCACCATGTTCCTTCAAAGCGCGTTAACCATGCGGGCTTCAGGCGACCCAGGTCACGATCTGCGAGAGTTCGGGACGCGGCCGCTCGACGACCGGAAAATCCGTCGATCCGATATGGACGAAACCCGCGATTTTCTCGCCCGGCTTCACGCCGATGATCTCGTAAGCCCTCTCGCTATAGGCCATCCATTCCGTCAGCCAGTTGGAGACATAACCGAGTGCATTGGCCGATATAACCATGTTGAGGCAGACCGCGCCCGCCGACATCAGCTGCTCCCATTCCGGAATCTTGACATGCGGCGCGGCGGTCGAGACGACGGCAATGACGACAGGCGCGCGGGTGAACCGGGTCTCCTCGACCTTGACCATCTCCTCGCTGAGGTCGGGCCGCTCGGCTCGGGCGATCTTCGAAAGCGCCAGCGAAATCCGCTGCCTCTCGTCGCCCATTATCACGATGAAGCGCCAGGGCGCGAGCTTGCCGTGGTCTGGCACGCGGGTGGCGAGCGTCAGGATTTCCTCGATCTCGGCCGTTGTCGGTCCCGGCTCTTTCATCTGGAACGCCGGCATGGAGCGGCGGGTCTTGAGATATTCGATCAGTGATTCATTACGCAGCATTCGGTCCTCTGGTGTACGAGAATTTCAGTCTTGAATTTGCCCCAAGCTTGCGGGACAAGTGGGCCGCGAGATTTCAAGAGTCAACCCATCACCTTTACGAGTACCGGATTGCCCCGACTGCACCGCGCCTTGCCCGGCTTCGCCGCCATATTGATGAGCCTGACGGCGGCAATTGCGCATGCGCAGGATCCGTTCTCGGTCACCGATCCGCTGAAGCCGTTCGACGATCCCAAGCTCAACAGCTTCTCGCCGATCCTCGAGCAGCAGAAGTCGGAGGTCCATCGTGGCAAGACCGTTCATCTTGAGGCGCGCCTCACCGAGAAGAGCCCCCCGATGAAATACGGGCTTTCCTGGCGTGTCTTCAAGCCGATTCCCGACGCAGACGGCAAGCTACCGATGCTCGCTTCATCGGAGGGTGGATCCACAAGTTTCGAACTCGAGCCCGGCGAATATTTCGTTCATGTTGCCTTTGGCCGCGCCGGTGCGACCAAGAAGCTTCGCATCCTCGCCAGTGCCGATCCGGACCCGCAGACGCTGGTCCTCGATGCCGGCGGCATGGTCCTCAACGCCGTCTCGGGCAGCGACGTCCGCATACCCCCCGCCGAACTCAGCTTCAGCATCTACTCCTCCGAAGTTCGGGAGGATGGCGAGCGCGGGCTGATCATGGACGATGTCAAGCCGGACGAGGTGGTGCGCCTCAACGCCGGGACCTATCACGTCGTCTCCAACTACGGCAATGTCAACGCCACGATCCGCGCCGATATCCAGATCGAGGCGGGGCGACTGACGCAGGCGGTCATCCAGCACCGCGCGGCGAAGATCACGCTGAAACTCGTGTCGCAGGAAGGTGGCGAGGCCATCGCCGACACCGCCTGGTCGATCCTGACCGCAGCGGGCGACTCGGTGTCGGAAAGCGTCGGCGCATTCCCCGTGATCATTCTCGCCGAGGGCAAGTACACGGCGATCGCGCGGCACAAGGACAAGATCTACCAGCGCGATTTCACGGTCACGTCGGGCCGCAACCAGGATGTCGAAGTTCTATTGCCCGATTAGGCGGCCTTTGGCGGCGGGCCCATCGCAAAGACGGTATCGTAGAGATATTGCAGGATCGCCTTGCGGTCGGCGATCGGCGCGATGTCCTCCCAGGGCACGATCGTGCCGATGCTGGAAAAGATCGTGCGGCCGGAGAGGCGACAGAATTCGCGGATCAGCAACGACAGCCTGAGCGTCAGCGAGAACCGGCTTGCCAAGTGAAACATCCAGCCGTTCTGACCTTCGAAATAGACCGGCAGCACGCTGGCCTTGGCGGCCTGGATGAGCTTGGCCGGAAACATCTTCCACGGCAGGTCTTCGGCGTGGCCGAAACCCTTGGGCGCGGTAGCGACGCCGCCGCCCGGAAAGATCACGATGGTGACGCCGTCCTTCAACAGCCGCAAGGCTTCGTTGCGGGTCGCGAGGTTGATCGCCAGGCCTTCCCGCGTCTCGTCGAAGGAGATCGGCAGCGAATAGGGCCGCATCTCGGGAACCTTCAAAAGCTGATCGTTGATCAGGATCTTGAACGGGCGGCCGAGCTGTTCGGCGAGCGCCAGCACCGCGATGCCATCGGCGATGCCGTAAGGGTGATTGGCGACCATGACGATCGGCCCGGCAGGCAGATCCTTCGGCGGCCAGTTGCCCTTGACCGACAGGTCGATGTCGATGAGTTCGAGCATCCTTGAAAAGACCCGGTCGGACTTGCCGACCACCTCGGAACGCCAGATCTTGTAGACCTCGACATACTTGTTGCGGCCCGAGAGATTTTCCACGGTGTGGATGACCAACCGCTTAAGCAGCGGATCGGTTTCATTGGCGTAGGACAGTTCCTTGAATCTCACGGGACTCGCTCTTTAGATGCCGTTTGTACAGGCCATATGAAACCAGTGTAACAATATGAAGACAGCCGCGCCATACTGACGCGGCCGCCCACAATTTGGTTGTCAGGCCGCGCGGGCCCGCTTGATATCGGGCGGCGTCGCCTCGTCGGAAAGGCTGGCGATCGCCTCTTCGAGCGTCATCGACGTCTGGTTCTGCGAGCCCAGGCGGCGGATGTTTACCGTGCCCTCCTCGGCCTCACGCTTGCCGCAGACGACGATCACCGGAACCTTGGTTACGGAATGCTCGCGGACCTTGTAGTTGATCTTCTCGTTGCGGAAGTCGGTCTCGACCGAAAGACCCGCGGCACGTAGTTTTTCCGCGACCTTGAGGCCGTAATCGTCGGCATCGGACGTGATCGTGGCGACGACGACCTGCAGCGGCGCGAACCACAGCGGCATGTGCCCGGCAAAGTTTTCCAGGAGAATGCCGAGGAAGCGCTCCATCGAACCGCAGATGGCGCGATGGATCATCACCGGCTTGGTCTTTTCCGAATGCTGGTCGATGTAGAAGGCGCCAAAACGTTCGGGCAGGTTGAAATCGACCTGCGTCGTGCCGCACTGCCATTCACGGCCGATCGCGTCCTTCAACGTATATTCGAACTTCGGACCATAAAACGCGCCCTCGCCCGGCAGAATACCGGTCTTGATGCGGCCGCCCGATTGGCCCTCGATCGTCCTCAACACATCCAGCATCACGTTTTCGGCGCGATCCCACAGCGAGTCGTCGCCGACGCGCTTGTCCGGCCGGGTCGAGAGCTTGATGACGATCTCCTCGAAACCGAAATCCTCATAGACCGAAAGGATCAGGTCGTTGATCTTGAGGCATTCCTCGGCCATCTGCTCGTCGGTGCAGAAGATGTGGGCATCGTCCTGTGTGAAGCCGCGCACGCGCATCAGGCCGTGCAGCGCGCCTGATGGTTCGTAGCGATGCACATTGCCGAATTCGGCATAGCGGATCGGCAGCTCACGGTAGGATTTCAGGCCGTGCTTGAAAATCTGCACATGGCCGGGGCAATTCATCGGCTTCAACGCAAAGACGCGTTCGTCGTCAGTATCGTCACCGGCGACCGTGACCTTGAACATGTTGTCACGATACCAGCCCCAGTGACCCGAGGTCTCCCACAGCGACTTGTCGAGCACCTGCGGCGCGTTGACCTCCTGGTAGTCGGCGGCGAGCCGGCGGCGCATGTAGGCCACCAGCGACTGGAACATGCGCCAGCCCTTGCCGTGCCAGAAAACGACGCCGGGGCCCTCCTCCTGGAAATGGAACAGGTCCATCTCGCGGCCGAGCTTGCGGTGGTCGCGCTTCTCCGCTTCGGCGAGCTTGTGCAGGTAGGCGTCGAGCTCGGACTGCTCGGCCCAAGCCGTGCCGTAGATGCGGGTCAGCATCGGATTGTTGGAATCGCCGCGCCAGTAGGCGCCCGCAACCTTCATCAGCTTGAAAGCGTTGCCAATCTGGCCCGTCGAGGCCATGTGCGGCCCACGGCAGAGGTCGAACCAGTCGCCCTGGTAATAGATTTTGAGGTCCTGGCCTTCGGGGATCGCATCGACGAGTTGGACCTTGTAGGCCTCGCCCTTGTCGGCGAAGACCTGCCTGGCCTTCTCACGCGACCAGACTTGCTTGGTGAACGCCTTGTTGCGGCCGATGATCTCCTTCATCTTCTTTTCGATGACGGGCAGGTCTTCGGGCGTGAAGGGCTCGTTCTTGGCGAAATCGTAATAGAAGCCGTTCTCGATCACCGGGCCGATGGTCACCTGCGTGCCGGGCCACAGTTCCTGCACGGCCTCGGCCATGACATGGGCGGCATCGTGGCGGATGAGCTCCAGCGCGCGGGAATCGTCGCGGGTGACGATCTCGATCCTGCCAGGCACAATCGGGTCCGAGAGGTCGCGGATCGTGCCGTCGAGCGCGATGGCGACGGCCTTCTTGGCGAGTGACTTGGAAATGGATTCGGCGACATCGCGGCCGGTCGTACCGGGCTGGTAATCGCGGACGGAGCCATCGGGAAATGTAAGGGAAATCTGGTCGGACATTGTTTTCTCCTATCCAATCCCGCCAACGAATGCGGGTGGTATAAAATCGGCCGGAACGCCCGGCCTTGAACGGGCGCGTGATACGGGATTCCTCGCTTCTAGTAAAGATGGCCGGCACGGTGCCACAAGGCTCGTGCAACCACGTCTCCACGCTACATCAGGAAGTCGGCCGCGGCCGCTGAATCGAGCGGCCCGGCCATGCGATCGAGATCGCGATCCGGTGCGGCATATGGGATGAAGCCATCCCGGATCGCCATTCGCTCGAACCTGTCGATCCGGTTGTCGCCGGTTATGTAATCCACGACATAGACCGGGATGCCTTTGTCGACGAAGTCGCGCTGCAGGATCCGGATCTGGTGTTCGTCGGGGCGGAGCTTGTTGTTCTCGTCCCTTGGGCCGTGGTAATAAAGATCCTCGATGGCGATGCCGCCGATGGCGCCGTAGAAGCGCTCGAGAAGCGCGCTGTGATCGCCCTTGGCGTCCTTGATCGCATCGACGATATAGGCGCCATTCTGCGGGATCAGGAAGAAATCCTCGTTGGTCTCCCGCGCGTGGTCGGCCATGTCTGCGATGAAATCGGCCATGCGGATGGCGGCCTGCGATTCACTCCGGGGATCGCCCGGCTCGCGCTGGTTCTTCTTCACCTCGGCACCCCAGAAATAATAGGCATCGACGATGTCGAGATAGGCGGCGTCGAAACCTTTGTCGACGATGTTGTCGAGTTCGCCGGTTCCTTCGTCATTGAAGACGATGTCGCGCCAGCCTTCGTCCCAATAGCGCACCTTGCGGCCCTCGGGCCAATCCGGATTGACCGGGCCGAGCCAGTCGGGCGCCTCGTCGGTGAGCCTGCCATTGGCCTTGCCATTGGTGGTCCAGTCCTTGTCCCAATAGTCGCGGAAATCGTTGGCCTCGCCGATGGATACGTAGGATGCGAGCACGGCGCGGTCGGCCTTGATCTCGGCAACTTCCTCGGCGGTGAAGCGCCCGGAATTCTCGCCGTTGCGCGAGGAATCGATGACCAGCATGTCATGCGGCGTGGCGGCGAGCGTGTCGACATCGAGCGGATTGCCGTTCTTGCCCTGGAGCTGGTAGCCCCAGTTGAAGGCTTCGGGCGCGGCGGGTGCTCTTCGGTAAGCGGACATGGACATTCCCTATGCGGTGACATCATTCGGTTGGCGGACTTCAAAGCACCTCTACCGGTTTGGCGATCAGGCGTCCGCAGCGTTCCGTTCCAAGGGTTAAATGATTCCTTATGGCTTTGAACGCTCAACTTTGGTCTCCGCCGGCCGATTCTGCGACCAGACGGATCGCCGCCATGAGCCGTGCATGCTGATCGTTGTTGCAAATGCAGGGCGGAAAACGGCCGCCCCATTTGTTCATCTCCTTGGTGCCGGTGCAGACCCTGCCACGACGGCAGCGGGGCAGCCGGCAGTGCCGCCAGTTCTGCAGGGTCGTGCAATACTCGCGGATCAACGGCTGGTACACCAAGTCCCGCACCTGGAACGGAAGGCTGAACCATTCCTCGTCCGTGAGATCGGCGTATGATGGTATTTTATTCATGCGCACATGCCTCTTCGTTGCCGCGCGGGTTTTCACCCGCCGGGTTGTGAACAATCTTGATCCGGAGAAGCCGCGCGAAAGCGTCGCCTCAAGGGTATAGGTTAATATGGCTTCGCTTTCGCGCGGCCTTGGGGCGTTCTTCGGAAGCGGCCCCCGCTTCCTTCAGATGCGGTCCTGTTTCGCTGCACGGACGCGTTTCGCGCATCCGCTTGCATGGAGGACCCAAACCGGCGGCTGGGCGGCCGTCGGGGGAAACCGTCGCAGCGGCAAGTGCCGCAGCGTCCCGCATCTCTCCCACCCGCCTCCACACATTCTGGAGACACATGAAAGCGCCCGCCCCCGCCTGTACGTGATGTCTCGCGATACACTCCGGAGACGGGAACAGGGCTATGATGGCATGGGCCGGGAGAGCGGGGATGAAATGGAGCGTGAGAAAATGATAAAGGATTGATTTGGTTGGGAGAAAATATTTATTTTGGGTGGAAACGTCCCCGGGTGTGGAAAGTGTGGTATGGGGGCGGCGGAAGTCGGTTGCCCGCCGGCACATCAGTTCCGCTTGGCGGCGACCTTACGGCCTGCATAATCGGCGAGTGCCTTTTCCAATCTGCGATCGACAGTACCCGAAATGCCGCCTTTGTAGACGCCTTCCTTGCGCAGGGTTTTCTTCAGCGCCCGTAGCGTCAAGGTATTGAACTGCTTCAACTGATCGCGCCGGAATGTCTCACCTTGGCCGATGGTCTTCAGGATGTTATCGGCTGCCTTGTCGGACTGGTATAGTTCGTCGTAGAGCCATGCAAGGCTTGGGATTGCATCCTTGTTTCCGGCATCGACCGCCTTAAGGTACCATTTCAACGCTTCGGCATCGTTGTCGGGGTTGAAGAAGACGCCGTCATACATGCGGCCTAGCGCATACATTCCCGCTGCAGAACCAAGTTCGGCGGATTTCTTGTAGAGTTCGAATGCCTTCTTCAGGTTGACCGCTACACCAGCACCGTTTTCGTAGAGATCGCCTGCGTTGAGATAGGCGCTGGAATTATCCTTCTCGATCGCCTTGACGAACCAGTCCATGGCGATTTGGGGATCCACCGCTACTGCGATGCCATTGCGATAGAAATAGCCGATGGCGTTCATGGCAGATGCGGACCCGGCATCCGCCGCCTTGCGATACCATGTCAAGGCAAGCTGGTCGTCCTTGGGGATGCCAAGATCGCCCTCGTACATGCGACCGATCATGAATTTAGCGTCAGTATAATCGTAACCCGAACTTCTTTCGAATGCGGCAAGTGCCTTGGGATAATTCACCTTGGCGCCGGTATTGCCGAGATAGAGATTGCCAAGCCAATAAAGTGCCTCGCCTGACCCCCTGTTGCCGGCGCGCTCGTACAGGCCGGCCGCCTCGCCCAGGTCCTTCTTGGCGCCCAGCCCCGCTTCGATGAGGCTCGCCGCCCCGGTCATGCAACGATGATCGTCGAGATCGGCGCATTTGCGGAACCACTGCAATGCCAGCTCATGGTCCACCTTGCGGCCGCTGCCGGCATAGAACATGTTCCCGATACGGTGCATGGCATCGACGGAACCAAGGTTGGACGCGCCGAGATACCAGCCCATAGCAGCGGCGTAGTCGACAGCTGTCCCCTCGCCGAATTCATGCATATATCCGACGGAAAAAATGGCTTCCGGCCAGAATTTCAATGCCGCCTGGCGATACCAGGCGAGCGCCTTCGCATAATCCTTCTCCCGGCCCCAGCCATTGTAGTAGATGTTGCCGACGCGGTTCATCGCGTCGGCCGAACCCGCCTCGGCCGCCCGCATCAGCCAGTTGAAGCTGAGCGTCTTGTTCTCGATGCCGCCGAAGTAGCCCTCATAATAGGTACCAAGCGTGATCCAGGCGTCGATCTCGTTCTGGGCGGCTGCCTTTTGGAGCCAGCGGATTGCGGCCGGATCGTCCTTCGCGGCGGCGCGTCCTTGCAGCAGAAAGAGGCCGAGGCGCGCCTGTGCCTTCTTGTCGTTGAGCGCAGCCGCACGCTGAAAAAGGTCGATCGCCGAAGCGTCGTCAGTTTTCACGCGATAGCCACCATCCGCCTGAATGGCGCCGGCGTAGTACATGCAAGGGGCCGAATTGATGGCCGCGCACTCCTTGAAATAGCCGAGCGCTCGACTGACGTTCTGTTTGACCAGCTTTCCCCGGTGGTAAAGCAATCCGAGTTCAAAAAAGGCATTGGCATTCTTGTTTGCTGCCGCTCTCAATAGCAATTTTTCGGCAGCATTGACGTCCCTGGGAACGCTATCGCCGCGCAAATGGCGCTTGGCCAGGCGCACCATGCCGTAGCCATCGCCGAGATCGGCTGCTTTGCGGAAAAGCTCGGCACCCTGGCGGCGTTCTTCGGGGGACGCGCCCCGGCGCGACAAGTAATCACCCAGACCCACCATTGCTCTTGATGATCCGTTGGCCGCGACCTTGCGAAATAGCCGCTCGGCCTCGGGATAGTCGACCGATCCATCATCGCCACGAAGCGCCATGTATCCGATATACATAGTGGCCTCGGGCTCTCCCTGGCGCTCGGCTTTCTGAAAATATTGAAGCGCCTTAGCAGGATTGCGGTCCACGCCCCAACCTTGGCCATAGACCGAGGCAAGGCTGAATGTGGCGGGGATATTGCCGCGCTTCTCTGCCTCCAGGTAGTATTGTCTTGCCTCGAGCAGGTTCTGTTGCGTGCCTATGCCGAGAAGCAACAGATCGCCGACTAGGTTCGTGGCATCCAAGTTGCCCATCTTGTGTGCCTGCATTGCCAGATGGAAGGCCTTTTTGCCGTCCTGCCGAGCCCCCAATCCGAGATAGTGGGCGCGTGCCAGCGTCATGACGGCCGGGGGATACTTCTCGCGCTCCGCAAGTGCGCGCATTTCCACCATGGACGGCACGAATTCGAGTGTCATGATCTGAGATTTGGCGTGAAGGTACCTGGCGTCGATCGCATCCGGCGCTGCTTGGCGATAGAGGCCGCAAAGGTGGGCGGCTTCCCGCCAGAAGGCCAGGTTCATCTCCTGCCGTTTGTCATTGGCGGCACCCTGGCATGCCTTTTCAAGGGTGGAAATGGCGGGGCGTGTTTCGCTTGCCGAAGCTGTAGCAATCAAGGCAGCGAAGAGAAAGATCAGAGCTGAGGGGATGCGAGCCAGCATATGGAACCAAGAATAAAGGACCGATAGAGCCGATTGCTAGCCTGCGCCTCACGCAACCGCAAGTAAAAACCGCTACTCCCCCACCATTTCCCCCAGCCGCCTCACCGTGTTCCAATTCCGCGCCGTACCCACCCCACCCATGCGCTTCGGCGTCAGCTGGCCGGCGAGTTTCGACAAACTCGGGCGGCCTTGGAAATGGACCCAGACGTGGCCACCGATGATGGCCGGGCGTTCGCCCTGGGTCTGGTACGGTTTGAAGAAATCGAGGAGTTTTTCATCTGCCGGATCGCGCATGATGCGGACGGTGACCTGGTCGGGGTCGGCCTCGCTCTCTATAGGGAATGGATTTGAGGCGACGAGGGCGCGCCATTCCCGGGCGCTTTTGATGATGATGTCGACATGCTTGCCGTGGAAGGCGGCGAAGGATTTTTCGAGGGCGGCTTCGAGCTTGGGAATCGAGGTTTCGTGGCTTTCGAAGACGAGGTTGCCGGATGACACCAGCGTGCGGACGTTTTGGTGGCCGAGGTCCTCGGCAAGGCGGCGGAGATCCGACATCACGACGCGGCGGGTCTGGTCGATGACGATGGAATAGAGCAGCGCGACATAGGTGGTCATCGGGCGCGCGAGGCCTTCGAAACGCGCCAGTAGCGCCAGGGGAGATACCATTTCAGCTTCGCGTCGAGCGCGTCGGGCACGGGATCCACGCCCCAGGTGCCGCCGGGGCCGCAGCGGACGAAGCGGAAGAGCGACATCCAGAAACCGGGCCACAGGCCGTGGCGGGCGACGGCCTCATAGCCGTATTCGGAACAGGTGGGCGTGTGGCGGCAAGCATTGCCGATCAGGCTCGACAGCGTGAGCTGGTAGGCGCGGATGAGCGTCATGCCGATGAGGCGTGCGGGGGTTTTCGGGAACGGGCCGGACCAGTTGCGGGTGGGGCCGGTGTAGCCGGAGATTTTTGGCGCGTTATGTTGGCAGTCGGGGGATTGACACATCAGGCCGTCATCCCACTGTGGCCAGCCGCCTGGCCTCGATCTGCGCCACGCAATCGACCACCGCGTCGAAGGTCAGCATGGTGGAGGCGTGGCGGGCCTTGTAGTCGCGGACCGGCAGGAGATAGCGCATGTCCTCGAAGCGGCCCGATGGCCCCTCGCCGCCCTCCTTCAGCATGGCGAACATGTCGGATCTGGCCTGTTTCAGTTCACCCGCCGTGGCGCCGATGACGTGGCGGGCCATGATCGAGGACGAGGCCTGGCCGAGCGCGCAGGCCTTGACGTCATGGGCAAAGCCGGTGACGCGGTCGCCATCCATCTTGAGCCAGACTTTCACCTTGGAGCCGCAGAGCTTGGAATGAGCCTGGGCGGATGCGTCGGCGTCTTCGAGGCTGCCCGTCAGCGGGATATTGCCGGCGAATTCGAGGATCTTTGAATTGTAGATGTCGTCCATGGGCACGCGCTTCTGTCGCAAAAAATCTATCAGGTCTGTAACGCCGGGTACGATTTTCCATCGTATCACGGAAAAACATCAAGGCCACCCTTTGCCAGCCCGGTCAGCTTCCTATATGTTATGTCGCGATGGGGCGACAGTATTGCAAGTGCAATCGGTCGCCTGTTGTCTGGGAAACCGTGCGGAGGCTTTCGTCACTGAGACGATGGACGCCGAAGCCCCGGATCCCGCCAACGGAACCCATGCCTGCAGGGACAGGTGAATGGCCAGCGGCGAGAGTCCGATTGAACCTCCGGGTGCTTCACCCGGAACGAAAGAGGCCATTCATGGATGCAATTGTAAAGCCGTTTCCGGTTGACGATATCAGTGCCCGCCGCCCAAGCCAGAAAGAGGCCGAGGAAGCGGTGCGTACTCTGTTGCGCTATATCGGTGACGATCCCGACCGCGAGGGTTTGCGCGATACGCCGCGCCGCGTGGTAAAGTCCTATTCCGAACTCTATTCCGGCTATGGCCAGGACCCCGAGGATGTGCTGGGCCGCACCTTCGAGGAGGTCGCCGGCTACGACAATATCGTGCTGGTCAAGGACATTCCGTTCTTCTCGCATTGCGAACACCATATGGTGCCGATCATCGGCAAGGCGCATATCGCCTACCTGCCCGACGGCCGCGTGCTGGGGCTCTCCAAGATCGCCCGAACGATCGAGATTTTCGCGCGCCGTCTCCAGACGCAGGAGACGATGACGGCGCAGATCGCCAATGCGATCGACGAGACGCTGCAGCCGAAGGGCGTCGCGGTGCTCATCGAGGCCGACCACATGTGCATGGCGATGCGCGGCGTGCAGAAGATCGGCTCGTCCACCATGACGACGACGTTCACCGGCGCGTTCAAGAACGACGCGCGCGAGCAGGCCCGCTTCATGTCGATGCTGCGCGGCCATCACTATCCCGCATGACGATCGCGTTCGACGCTCCCGCATCAGACAAGGCCGTGCTTGAAGAGGGCGCGGCCTTCTCGCCCAAATTCGACGCCAATGGACTTATCACGGTTGTGGTCTCCGATGCGGACGACGGCGCGATCCTGATGGTGGCGCATATGAATGCGGAGGCGCTCTCGCTGACGCTGGAAACCGGTATCGCGCACTATTACAGCCGCTCGCGCAAAAGCCTGTGGAAGAAGGGCGAGACTTCGGGCAACCTGCAGACCGTCACCGAGATTTTGACCGATTGCGACCAGGATGCGCTACTCGTCAAGGTCACGGTCGGCGGTCATGCGGCGACGTGTCATACCGGGCGCCGATCATGTTTTTATCGTGCAGTGCAAGTAGAAAATGGTGCGGCGCAACTAAAACCTGTCGATGCACACAGGCATTTCGATCCCGCCGAAGTTTACAAAAGCTAGGCAAATGCCTGAATTTCGTGCTTTGGCGGAATTTCTTTGATTTTTCTTAACCGCACCGTGCATCAATAGGAAGTCCAAAAACGTTACCTAGCGTGTACAGGATGCGTGCGATGCTGAACTGGAATTTCTCTCGCCATACGGAACCGGAAACCTCGCTTGAAAACGGGGTTTCAACCATAGCCGGAACGCCCGGACAGCCAGCAGACACCGCCATCATGACACAGGCCAAGCCCCCCAAACCGAAGATCGCGCTCGCCCTTGGTGGCGGTGCCGCGCGCGGCTGGGCGCATATCGGCGTGCTCAAGGCGCTCGACGAGGCGGGTATCCAGATCGGCATGATCGCAGGCACCTCGATCGGCGCGTTGGTCGGCGGATGTTACATGGCCGGCAAGCTCGATGAGCTGGAGACATTCGCGCGATCGCTTTCCATGCGCCGCATCGCGGCGCTGCTTGATCTTACGATCGGCGGCGGCGGGCTGTTTGCAGGCATGCGGTTGACCAAGCGCATGCAGGAACATCTCCAGGGGCTCAATATCGAGGATCTCGACCGCCGCTTCGTGGCGGTGGCGACGGAAATCCGCACGGGACATGAAGTGTGGATCGATTCCGGGTCGCTGATCACGGCACTGCGCGCATCCTATGCCCTGCCCGGCATTTTCGAGCCGGTCCAGTGCGGCAACCGCCTGCTGGTCGATGGCGCGCTGGTCAATCCGGTGCCGGTGTCGGTCTGCCGCGCCTATGAACAGCCGCTCGTGGTCGCCGTCAACCTCCATTACGACCTTTACGGCCGCTCGGCGGTGGTCAAGCATGTCGCCAGCCCCCCTTCGCCGATCGAAAAGCAGTTGCAGAACCAGAACGAGAACATGAAGCCCGGCAATATCGGCCTGACCGGCGTGATGGTGGAAGCCTTCAACATCATCCAGGACAGGATTTCGCGCGCGCGACTTGCCGGCGATCCGCCGGATCTCGCGCTACAGCCGCGCCTCGCCGATATCGGGCTTTCGGAATTCCACCGCGCGGCCGAGGCGATCGACCGCGGCTATGTCGAAGCGATGGCAAAGATCGACGAGATCAAGCGCATGCAGGATGCCGTACGGGCCGGCTGGTAGCCGTCAACCGGCGATATAGGCCTTGATTTCCTGTGCCTCGAATTCGATCTCGCGGATGCGGGACTTGACCACGTCGCCGATGGAAATCATGCCGCCGAGCCTGCCCTCCGTTTCCACGGGAATATGGCGACAGCGCTTCTCGCTCATCATCGACATTACCTGCTCAAGGGTGGCGTCCTCGGCGCACCGGAACACGTTGGATGTCATCACCGTCGAAACGGTCTTCTCAAGCGCTTCCGAACCGTGACGGGCGACAGCGTTGACGATATCGCGCTCGGACAGAATGCCCTTGATCTGCTCATTCACACCGACAACAACGAGAGCACCGATCTTGTTTTCGTGAAGCATCCGCGCCGCATCCTGCAGCGAAGCATCCGGCCTGATCGTCAGGACTTTGCGGCCCTTCTCATCGAGTATGGCTTTTACATGCATGCACGTTCCTCCATTGTCTGATGTCAAAGCCCGCCTCCACCAGCCTCCACTGGCGATGTGGGTATCGTGCCCGCGAAAACGGGCAAATGCAAGGAAAAGCGATGCCTTATATGAACGCGGGAGGCATTCAGCGCCTGAGCGGCGGGTCGAACAGGCTGAAGGTGAGATAGCCGAACAGGAAGCCGCCGAGATGCGCCTGCCAGGCAACATTGGTGGCACCGCTGAGAACGCCGACGAGGAGCACGTTGGACAGTGCCCACACCGCAATGAAGGCAATCACCGAACGATGGGTCAGCGCTTCGAGCATGCCAAGCCGGGGCGCGTAGGCCGCCGAGCGCATCTGCCGCGTTCCCGACAACGGGACCGAGAACCGGCACGCCGCGCCGACGGTCGCCGATACGACGCCCGATGCGCCGATCAGATACACGTTCTCGAAGCCCGAGAGCGCGGCCTGGAAAAAGGCGCTTGCAACGGCTGATGTGATCCACAGGACCGTGAAGCGCAGGATCCCGATGCGGGTGGCCAAGGGGGTCGCGAAGACGATGAGCCAAAGGCAGTTGAAGGCCAGATGCAGCCAGCCCCCGTGCAGCAGCGAATAGGTCAGCGGCCCGCCGAAATAGCCGAGATAATCCTGCCCGGCCAAAGGATGGAGATAACGCGCCGATACGAAGGCGGTGTTTTCCACCAATATCTGGTCTTGCTCGAACGTCAGGACATAGGTGCGGACCAGGTGAATCGCGAACATCATGGCGACATAGGCGATCAGCACGACCGGAATGTTGAAGATGGGCTCGCGCGGCGGAGTCCAATCGTTCGCCGGCTCGGGATTCTTGTCTTCTTCAATCGTCAATCGCGCGGCCTCTTGTTCCGACCACGCCGTCATAGCAGCAAAAAAAATGCCGTCCAGCAATGTTTTGCGGGACGGCACGATCGACATATTGGAGGTCTGACCGGTTTTAATTGGTGCTGAAGGGACAACCCTTCCTATGGATTGGTTATGCCATTTTCGGCGCCGAATCTCAATCGAAACCAAAAATTAACCTTAACGGACGCCAGCGGTGGGGAACTCCCGGACATGGCACGGATTTCGCTGATTGAGTGGGAAGAGCGTCGGAAATTGCCGTAATCGCCTAGAGAATGCCGGCCGAAGAAGAATTGGAAAACAGCCATGCGCCATAGAACGACCGAAACGGTTTTCGACTATTTCAATGACCTACGGGCCGGACGAGCCGCGCCGCTGCGCACGGAGATCGATCCCGCCGCTCTCAAGACCGTTCTTCCGGACCTGTTCATCCTCGAACGGGGCCGCGACGGCATCGTCCGATTCCGGCTGGCCGGAACACGGGTATGTCTCATACTGGGGCAGGAAGTGCGTACCCGGGAGTTCGCAGAGGCGTGGGAACCCAGTGCGCGCCACAAGATCAAGCTCGCCGTCGATGCCGTGCTCGCCAATCAGAATGCGCTGGAAATCGCCGTCGAGACCGCAGCCGATGACGAGGAGACCTTCGCGCTCGAAATGTTGCTGCTGCCGCTCTATTCGCAGAAAGACAAGTGCGACCGGGTCTTCGGCTCGCTGGTTGTGATCGAACCCGGCCTTACGATCAACTCCTACCCTCGCCTGCTCCTGCCATCGGACCTCGCCTTCGTGCCGGTCGACGCCGGCGTGCCGGCAAAGCGCCCCTATTTCGATCGCGAACCGCAGAATGTCGCCGCGCCCGGATTTGGCGGCCTCGTCAACCGCATCACCCATTTGAGGGTCTTCGAAGGCGGCAAGCGCGACTGACGCGGTATTGCCTGACAGATCGTCGCGGCCGACGCCCAACCATTTGAAACCGCCATGGAAACACCCTATTGTCCAGCTGAGGAGTACGTCCTCTCTGGATGCAAGGAGTGTGGTCATGGCGGTTTTCGATGTGGCGGTCGCGGGTGGCGGACTTGCGGGACGGATCGCCGCGCTGGCTTTTGCCAGAAACGGCTTCTCGACCGTGCTGATCGCACCGGATGACGGGCGGACGGACCAACGCACGACAGCGCTGATGGACCATTCGCTCGGCTTCCTCACCACGCTCGGCATCTGGGACAGGGTGAAGCCCGAGGCTGCGGCGCTTTCGACGATGCAGATCATCGATGCCACCGAGCGATTGCTGCACGCGCCGCCGGTGACTTTCAGGGCTTCGGAGATCGGGCTCGAGGCCTTTGGCTATAACATTCCCAACGCGCCATTCCTGGCGATCCTGAGCGAGGCGCTGGGCGAACTGCCCAATGTCACGGTGCTTGGCACCAGCGTCGAGCGCGCCGACCTTTCGAGCGAACCCGCGGTGCTGCATCTGGCGGATGGAACCGAGGTCACGGCCGCGCTCGTGATCGCCGCCGATGGGCGCAAGTCGCTGATCCGCGATGCGGTGGGCATCGACGTCAGGAGCCACGCCTATCCGCAGACGGCGGTGGTGCTGAACTTCACCCATGACCGGCCGCATAACAATGTTTCCACCGAGTTCCATACCAGGACCGGCCCTTTCACGCAGGTGCCGTTGCCGGGCCAGCGATCGAGCCTTGTCTGGGTGGTGAAACCCGAAGAGGCGGTCGCGATCCTGCAGCTGCCGTCCGATGTGCTGAACCGCCGGGTCGAAGAGCGGATGCAATCGATCCTTGGCAAGGTGGCAGTAGAAGGCGGCGTCCAGGCATGGCCGCTCTCGGCCGCCACCGCGGCACGCTTCGGCAAGGGCCAGGTGGCGCTGATCGGAGAAGCGGCGCATGTGTTTCCGCCGATCGGGGCGCAGGGGCTGAATCTGAGCCTCCGCGATATCGAAAGCGCGCTGGAGCTTGCGCTTGCCGCGCAGAAGACCGGCGCGAGACTCGCCATCGGCGACGCCTACGACGCCAAGCGCCGCGCCGATATCTGGAGCCGTACGGCGGCCATCGACCTGCTCAACCGGTCGCTGCTGTCGGGCTTCCTGCCGGTACAGATGCTGCGCGCCGCCAGCATGCACATGCTGTCGGCCATTCCGCCGCTGCGCTATCTCGCCATGCATGAAGGCGTGGCGCCGGGGCGCGGATTCAAATCGTTTCCCGACTTCTTACGGAAAGAGATCCGTCGCAAGCATGCCTGACTTGATCAGGTAAAGTAGACCCGAGACGGTGACGACCGAGAGCACGGTGGTGATCAGCACCGTAGCCGACGCCCGCTCCTGCCACACGCCATATTGCTGGGCGATGACGAAGACATTGGTGGCGGTCGGCAGCGCCGAAAGCAGGAGCGCGGTCGCCACCCAGACCGGCGGGTAATTGCCGGTAAGGTTGAGATAGACATACATCAGCGCCGGCAGCACGATGAGCTTGGCCGGTACGATATAGGGGATTTCGGCCGGCACGCGCTTGAGGGGTCTCAGCGCCAGCGTCACGCCCATCGCGAACAGCGCGCAGGGTGCGGCGGCCTGGGCGAGGTTGTCGATCATGGTCTGGGCGAAGACGGGCGGGGTGAAGCCGGTCGCCGCGGCCAGGAAGCCCACGAATGTTGCGATGATGAACGGATGCGTGGCGATCTTGACCACCACGTCGCGCGCCAACACCAGCGGCGCGCGCTTGTCCTTGCCGTCGAACGCCATGAAGGCGGGCGCGACCGAGAAATGCATGATATTCTCGAAGGCGAAGATCAGCGCCAGCGGCAAGGCCGCCGCCTCGCCGAAGGCGGCGAGCGCGATGCCGGGACCCAGATAGCCGATATTGCCATAGGAGCCTGCCAGGCCCTGTACCGTCGCCTCCCCCGTCGTACTGCGGGTGATGTATTTTCCGAGCAGGAAAACAGCCACGAAGATCGTGTAGGTCGCGGCCAGGCTGGTCGCGATGAAATCGAAACGCGCCAATTCCTCGAGCGGCGTCTTGCCGATGATCTTGAAGAACAAAGCGGGCAGCGCGATGTAGATGATGAAGATATTGAGCCAGCCGAGCGCGGCTTCATCGAGCTTGCGCCATTTGGCGGCGAGATAACCGAGCAGGATCAGGCCGAAGAAGGGCAGAACGAGTTGCGAGATTTCGGCCATGCGTGAGGAATGTCCTGTGTCGATCGATTCCCGATCTAAGTGGACCGGAAGCGCGTCACAAGTGCGCGGGATGCCAAATGCGTTCGCATGCGGCTAAATATTGAACGGTTGATCAACCGATCTTCATCAGCACCGGGAAGGTCTGCTGGAACCAGGCCGAGATATCGCCGACATAGCCGAAGATGAAGGCAAGGCCGGTGAGGATCAGCAGCACGCCGATGATCTTCTCCATCAGCCCGAGATGGCGGCGGAAGCGCACGAGGAAGGCCATGAACAGGCCTGAAAAGGCCGCGGCCAGCCAGAAGGGCACGGCAAGGCCGAGCGAATAGACGCCGAGCAACGAGGCGCCCTGCCCCACGGTCTGCTGCGAGGCGGCAACCGCCAGGATGGCGCCGAGAATCGGACCGATGCAGGGCGTCCAGCCGAATGCGAAGGCGAGGCCCATGACATAGGCGCCGGTCAGCGTCGCCGGCTCGCCACCGGTCTGGAACCGCGCCTCGCGCGACAGGAACGGGATCTTGAGAAGGCCGAGAAAATTAAGGCCCATCAGGATGATGATCACGCCGCCGACCTGGGCGAGGATATCGAGATGGGTGCGCAGCATCATGCCGATCGAGGTGGCGGACGCGCCGAGCGCCACGAAGACCGTGGCAAAGCCGAGCGTGAAGAACAGGGACGCAAAGAGCACCGCCTTGCGCGAGGCGGTGCCGGCACCGCCCGCGAGCTGCGGATTGCGGAATTCCTCGACCGAAACGCCGGCCATGTAACAGAGATAGGGCGGCACCAGGGGCAGGACGCAGGGCGAGAGGAACGACAATGCGCCGGCGCCGAGGGCGCTCAGATATGACACTTCGGCAGCGGCCAACCCATTCTCCATTCCAGGCATTTCGCTGCCTTGTTTAATCAAGGCGAGGCAGCCACGCCAGTCACCTTTTGTTGAGCCGGCGGTTTTGCCGCATTTTCTCGGTTCGCCCCGCGTTTTCAGGGTTGACCGGCAAAAGCCCGATACACTATGTATCGCCGCACTTCCAAGGGCCGCGCCGCGCGTTCGCCCGCCTGGGAGAGCGTAGCTCAGCTGGTAGAGCAACTGACTTTTAATCAGTAGGTCATGGGTTCGAATCCCATCGCTCTCACCAAAAAATCAAGAAATCAAGAGGTTACGACAGCTATTTCAACTGCGGACACGGGTGCTCTTTTCGTGTCTGCTTCATGTCCGAAAATGATAAGATCCGAACACCGTGGCAGCCGGATCAACCTTGGGTCGGCGCTCGCAGGAAGTGCGAGCCGGGTTCGATCTCTGATATCAGACCCTCGGCATCGGCTAGCGCGCTGTGGACCTCCCTGAGCGCCTTTATGAACGGGTCGGGCCCGATATGTGCCGCCGCCTTCTTTGAGCATCTGTAGGGCGAGCCTTTCGCCACTGCCATTGTATGAACCACCCTCGCCTGTGCATGGCACATCGGTGTGAGCCCAGGGCCCGCAACACCCCGGGCAAGATCTTCGTTGGCGAGAAGACTGCCGCAAAACTCGGTCATGCCGTCCTCCCAAAGGAATCGACGTATCCCGCCTCCGGGCATACAATGCGGTGCGATGAACGTCGCGCCAGGAGGGTCCGCAATGGCCAGGATGAAATACACCGAAGACGCACCCGTTGGGCAGCACATCTACGATCTGTATAGCCAGCGGCTGCAGTTCGAAAGCCATTCCGGCAGCTTCGCCGAATACCATGAAACCAACATGGGCGTTGGAACTATCCTGATTGAGGGTAGCAATCTCAGCTACTCGAGAGTTCGCCTCGAAGGCGGCAGAATCTCGTCCATGACGTTCGGCTATGAGGACGGCACGACGTTTGCCACGATCACGGGGATCAAGATCGGCGCGAACAGTGTTTCGGTTTACGACAACCCTTTCGCCGGCGAATTTATTCGGGCTGCATTGCGACATGACGACCGCATCATCGGATCGAGAAATCCCGACGTGCTCCGGGCGGAAAACGGCAATGACCGCGTCTTTGGACGCGGCGGAGACGACCAGTTCATCGTAGAGTTTGGGAATGACGTGATGACCGGGGGCGCCGGTTCCGATCAGTTCCTCATCCGAGGTTATGGAGGTCGAAGCACCATCACCGACTTCGACCCAAGCGGAGGCGGAACGGATCAAGACTATCTTGGCCTTCCCAATCTCGACGTTACCGTCCGAAGGCTCAACCGTCACGACACCATGATAGAAATACCAACAGGCGACCGCATCGTCCTGCGGGACGTCCGGCCAGCTGAGATCGATCCGGGTGATTACTTTTTCGCGTGAGGTCATCCCGCATCTCTGCACCGGGCGGGGCGGGCGCCGCCAATACGTGACGTGCGGGTGATACAAACGTGTGCAATATAGCACATCCCCAAAAACCAGGAGGAATGGCGCATGGCCACTCTCAAGCTCAACGCGGTTATCCTGGATGGACAGTCGCTTGCGGATATTTTCGCGGTCACTCATACGTTCTCGTATGTCGCCGAGACTGAGGCCACCATGACCTCGGGAGCGACCTTCATGAACTTCAAAGGCGAGGGATTCGACCCAAATGAATACGATTTTGGCGGCGGTACACTTCACTCGATGACTTTCAACAGTGGCATGGACCTCTACGCCAGTCTGTCGAAACTCAATTTTGACCTCGGTGAAGTTAGTAAATTCGGTAGTACCGGCAAGGCGTTGTTGGAAAGCATCATGGCTGGAAAAGACAAGGTCATCGGCTCGAAAGAGGCCGATGTGCTTAACGGGTACGCCGGCAATGACCTCCTGCAGGGGATGGAAGGTGCCGACAAGTTTGATGGCGGCGCCGGCAAGGATGTGCTTGTCGGAGGCAAAGGATCCGACCACTTTTTGATTTCGCTTACCAGCGGAAACGATGTCATCAAGGATTTTGACGCCAGGGGTGGCGGCGCGCTGCAAGACTATCTCGATCTTGCTCCTGACGTCATGGAATATCGGATGGTGAAGCGCGGGGACGACCTGCTTATCAAGATTACCGATGGTCCCACGATTACGTTGCAAGATGTTTCGCCGTCTCGGTTTTCCGATGACGACATCAACTGGATATTCTGAGCAACAAGGCGTCGTTCCACACCTCGCCGCCGATCCTTCCGGTCCATCAGCGAGATCGGCGCGTCCAGCGATACCGGAACGACATGGAAGCCGCTGCGGCGCTCCTCGGCCTGCCGCAGGTGCCTGAAACGATCGGCGGCCATCGCAGCCTTGCAGGCGTCGTCGAAGTCAACTTTGTAGCGACGGCCATAGCCCGCAAGCGCCTGGTCGCTCACGTGAGCTCGGCATCATAATAGATCCTGTTGCCAGTCGCTGGCGTGGGCAAATCGCCAATATTCTTGACATCAGAGAGCAAGTCGGTCGCTATACGCGGGTCGCACCCAGTATCGCCAGCGGCGTGATGCCTTCCAGCAACGGCACATCCATGCGCCTGAGAAGCTCGACGCCGACGTCATACTGTTTTTCAAAAACAGCATGACCGGCGAGAGAGTGTCGAACAATATGGGATGGCTTGAACGGGTTCGAACCATCGACACGGTGGGAGAATTACCCGTTCAACAAGGATTCCGATATTAAACAAAGCGGCTGAAATGACCTGGCAAGAGCGCAATGTCTTGCCCTTTCATTGCCTTGACTCCATGTGAGGCCACATCCCATGATATGGGACATACCCGAAGACACGCGCTGAATCGGAGAAGACGTGGAACTGGAAACCGAGATCAACCGCATCGAAGAGGTCGTCGCCGGTTTCAACACCCACTACGAAGCCCTCAAATATATGAAAGGGTTAACCCAGAATCTGGGGATGAACGTCTTTTTGATCATGACGCTGCCGACGGTTGATCTTGTCGAGATCGGTGCGACAAAGATCATCACCAACTGGCCGGCAGAAATGGTCGATTACTATGATGCCCACAACTTGATGATAGACAGCCCGGTCATTCGTCGGATGCTGAGGTCGACCAGTCCGTTCAACTATGATGTCGAAGCAATCAATGCCGATCGCGGCGCTGGCAAGAAATCCACCGTAATTGAGCTTTTCAAGCGGTACGGCATGGAGAAGGGTGCATATTTTCCCGTTCACGACGCGGCCGGCGGCCGAGGTGCGATGTCGATTTCCGGACAACGGAATTTCAGCACGGCCGAAATGGCGAAACTCCTGTTCATTGCAACGTTTATCTACGAGCGGCTCTCGCAGCTCACACTGAAAGAAAAGCACCGGCCGATCGAATTCACTCAAAGCGAACTGGATTTCCTCAAGCTCACGGCCGGCGGTAAGAAAAGCAACGAAATCGCCAAACTGCTGGGTCTGTCGGAACACACGGTCAACAATCTTACGAGCAGCGTCGTCAAGAAGCTGGGATGCACGACGAGAACCCAGGCGGTGGTGAGCGCGCTACGCTTGAACATTATTCGAGGTTAGAGCACAAACCGCGGTCACGCCTTTGATCCCGCCGTGAGGGCGGTTCGAATTTGCGACGTTGGGACCTTGATCCAATCTGAACGGCTAATGCCAGTGTTCCACGGTCTCTAAAACGCGCGCCCGGTCTTTCGCGCAATTTCCACCCGCTTGGCGCAGCCTTCAATTTTCGCCATCAGGACATCGAAATCGATGGGCTTGACGAGATAATCGTCGGCGCCGGATCTCAACGCTTCGAGCATCACATCTTTGCCGGCTAGCGCGGTCAGGAAAATGAATGGCGTGGCTGCCAGGTCAGGGTAATTAAGCTGGATTTCGGCGAGCAGCTGCGTCCCGTCCATCTCGGGCATCGTAATGTCGCAAATCACGATATCCGGCCATTTGGCGATCATCATTTCGAGGCCCTCGCGACCATTCGAAGCCTGGTAGGTCACGAAGCCGGCGTCGGTCAACTCCTCCACGAGGAGATCGCGGACGGCAACCTCGTCTTCAATACATAATATGCTGATCATAAGTTCCTCAATGTTCTCAACCGGCACTACGCGGTTTATTATTGCTGTTATCCGCAGCAATCGGAAGAGCCACAGTGAATATTGAGCCTTCTCCCTTCTTGCTTTCAACTGATACTCGTCCTCCATGCAGCTCGACGAGATGCTTGACCAAGTTGAGTCCTATGCCGGTCCCGGCGATACCCGAGGACGTTCGCGCCCGAAAATAGCGGGTGAACATTTTCGGCAATTCGTCTTGATCTATGCCAATTCCATGGTCCTGCACCGAGATCACGGCTTCGTCTCCACTGCACCACCCTCGAACCTCGATCCCAGGCGAGGTGCCGGAGTACTTCACTGCGTTCGAAAGCAAATTGGTAAACACCTGTTCGAGAGCGGACCGGTCCGCGACAATTGTCCGCGGCAAGCCATCCAGGTCCAAGCTGATGCTGTTGGCCGGTGACAACTCCTGCTGACGCCTAGAGCAGTTAAGCAAGATATCTCGAAGCGAACACTCCTCGGTTCTGATGTCGATATTGCCTGACTCCAGTTTGCCGAACGAGAGGACGCTTTCCATCAGCTTGACCATCCGGCTGACGGCGATGCGAATTTGCTGCGATTTGTCCGCCACGAAGTCCGGATCAATTTCCCCACGTCGCCTCACCAGCCGTTGGGCCGCGCCATCGATTAT
>Ga0307515_10001213_pt1 | contig 58926 bp, 60 predicted proteins | sample 17_EM_MG_FD_194513 | JGI IMG/M metagenome (GOLD analysis project Ga0307515, IMG submission 194513) | Populus trichocarpa ectomycorrhiza microbial communities from riparian zone in the Pacific Northwest, United States - 17_EM | ecosystem: Host-associated > Plants > Roots > Unclassified | place... | reverse complement strand
ACTTGATTTTTGGATGCATATGTAGGCCTTGCAGTTACCTATCATACTGCAGTCTCCGATCTTCTCTCCATTGTGTTGTTGTTGAGTAACTTGCAATTTTGAAAAAATACCGGGATTTCTTAGTGCAGGGCAAGGCGCCCCCGCTAACGGCTTGTTAGATGTGGGCGCTGGGCGTGCCCACACCTCTAATAAGGCGCCTGGGCCGTATGCATGAGGTGGAACTGGACTGGCATTAATAAAGTAGTTACGCATTGGCGGAGAAGATAGGGCGAGGGAGGGAGTGAATGAGAGGGTGAGTGGACGAGAGAGGGCAAAGGATGATGGAGAAATGACAGCTAGCTGGAAATGTGAGAGCTGGAAGTGAAGAGAGAATACAGAGCGGGTGCACAGCACCTGCACGTGTGCTCCAATCCTTTCTACTTCTTCACTTGAGATTTGTGAAACTTTGTCGACCGCTCAAGTGTGCTAACCAAATCTTCATATTAACTCCTGAGCGCAGCGAAGCTCAAATTGTGTTGGGGATGTTTGGACGTTCCATGGGCAAGAAATTGAGTCAGCGACGTTTCATGATCGTTGTTGTTTTCTATAAACAAGACGGAAATTATAAGAAGTACATAAAAGTCTCATACTATTGCTTTGGGCTTTCTAGAATATACCACAATCCTATAGACATGGGAAAGGATGAATTTGAATATCATGCGATTGTACTCCACTTCAGGCCTCTCAGCCTATCTAGTACATCCTTTCTCTCGTTGCAGCTATTTGCTTAGCAGTCAAATATCTTTTAACCACCCTCCATGTAGCGGGCCGTAACTCCAGATTTATACTCTGGATAAGTAGCTCTCTAACCCCCAGTCAAGAGGATGGACAGTTCCCTGTTCTCCATGAAATTTTGTCTAATCACAAGGATCAACAGATGGACCCTGCGATGTACGGATGCTTTATCCAGGAATTGGTACCTGATATGCATTGTATTTTGGGATGCCCGTTTTCCCCCTGAAAATGTTCCGCTGATTGAGCCGTCGCTCATTGCCATATTACCACAATATGCAATCCGGGGTATTGGGAGCCGAGGTAACTGGTTTTGAGGTATATATGGAGAGGCAATTCATATTCCTACCGTTTTTTTTCTGAGCCAGCAGCGTTTCTCTCGGAACTGTAACGAGTTTCTCATTCAGTCTTTTCTTGTCCTAAACAAGCCACTCTTTTAGTATGATGGTTTCGTCCACAATATGGGCGCTGGTGCTGGTTGTGTTTGCCCTTGAGACGAGCGCTAAGCAACATGGTGTAAATGGATCTTCATCACCCATTGAGGGAGCTATATGACTGACTTTATATCAAGAATGGTGGCACACCCACGATGTCTTTCAACGCATCTGCTGGAACCACGCACCTTCCGAACAAGGATTATTCCAATGAACAGCTGGAATTTCTCTGGAACCAAGTCGGCCCTGTAGCCACGCACCCTTCAGTCACTGCTACTGTTTTTCCCACCCCGGAGCCTGCCTCCTACGCTGGACCTGGTGAATTCCACCCCTTGGTAGCCAGTAACTACGGTGATCAGCTCGCAGAAGCAAAGCTTCCTGCCAACTTTGCATGGGGGATGAGTTCCTCCGCATTCCAGATCGAAGGAGCCGTAAAAGATGAAGGACGTGGTCCTTCCATCTGGGATCTTCTGTCCCATCGCTCTGCTAATCAGGTTGCCGACAACTCCAGCGCAGACGTAGTGTCTCAGCATTACTACCTGTACAAGCAGGATTTTGCGCGGTTGAAGAAATTCGGTGCTCCTTATTTCTCGTTTAGTATTTCGTGGCCCAGGATATTTCCGTTTGGACACGGTCCCGCGAATGCCGCCGGGATAAAGCACTACGACGATGTCATTGCGGAGCTGATCAAGAATGGGATTACGCCTGCGGTGACCCTATTCCATTGGGATACTCCGTTAGCTTTGTTCAATGAATACGGTGTAAGTTCTGAGCGAATCTTGCGTGCAAACTGTGTCCGCTCACACATAGCAGGGATGGACCAATCCCAAGATTGTGGACGACTTCGTCAATTACGGCAAATTCATCATTCAGCGTTACGATAAATACGTCCCTAACTGGTTCACCATCAACGAGCCGCAGTATTGTAACTGGCAATACAGCTCATACCCTGCGGGAGCGATCTATCCCTCCTATGGCGTTGGACCTGGGCTTAAGGCTCGCTTCCTTTGCGGCCACTACACGCTCCTCGCGCACGCAAAGCTCGCAAAGTGGTACCACACCGAATTCAAGGGCCGCGGACGTATTTCGTTCAAAAACAGCGGCAACTATTTCGAGCCAATGTCTAACAGCCCTGCGGATCTTGCAGCCACGAAACGTACATATGAATTTGTTCTCGGATGGTTTGGTGGACCGTGGACAGATGGAGACTATCCCCAGTCCATGAAAGACACGCTCGGCGATATCCTCCCCAAGTTCACCAAGAAGGAGAAGGCTATCATCAAGGGCTCCTGCGACTTTTTTGCGATCGATGCTTACACTGCCTTCTATGTAGGGGAACTCAAAGGGGGTATGGAGGCCTGCACCTCAAACAGCTCCAACCCTAATTTCCCCGAGTGTACAACTCAGACTTCGGTTGCCAAAGACGGCTTTGGAATTGGTCCTGCCGCAGATAATGGGGCCAGCTGGCTCAAAAGCACTCCCGTTGGCATCAGGAAATTCTTGAGTGATATCACTAAGGAACTTTTCCCATCGGTGCCGGATGTCATGGTCACCGAGTTTGGTGAGTTCCCTGAATACCCCCCCCGGATGACTTCAGTTCACTAACAGCTAGACAGGATTTGCGGAGCCCTTTGAGAGCGAGTACCTTACTATTCAGGGTAGCACATGGGATTTAAGGGCAAGTTCATCAACTTTCGAGCAAATATCCCTAGCTAACAATCCGGTCAAACAGAGAGTCGATTACATACACGGATTCCTCGACAACATTCTCCTCGCCATCACCGAAGATAAGGTCAACGTCACAGGGGCGTTCTTGTGGTCAATCTGTAGGTTCCGTTCCTCTTTGTATAAGAAAGACTTTGGTAACCATACAATAGTCGACAACTTCGAATGGAGCTCCGGTATTAGGACCCGCTTCGGCCTGCAGCACATGAACTACGATACTCTCGAGCGTACACCAAAAGCTAGTTGGTTCCAAGCGATTAACTGGTTTAAGAAACATGGAGGAGAGTTCATTGGGGATAGGAAATAGACTAGCCATTAGATGTACTACTCTAATTTTTTAATTGGATGTAATGAAGGGCATTGGACCAAGGCTTATTCAGTACATTGGGTTCACTGTAACTTATTCTCCCAATCCACAGTTCGATTGTAGCTATATACATAGACCGCGAAACAAGATCACCGTTTGTACTGAGTATTAGGATGAAACGTGAACGAGTCACAGAATTTCCAAATTATTGAGCAGGTGTATTTCGATAAGCTCTGACTCATCAATAATTTCTTCCTCTGCTGGACTCAGACCAACTATGCCCGCCGACGCTCGCGCGCAGTCCAGAGGACACAAGCCATATGGTCCCGAAATGACCCGGAAGGACCCCGGTCACCCCCATAAGAGGAGGAGTAGGACGACAAAAGGGAGGGCGAGGTGGTAGTTGGTATTGTATTAAGGGCAGATTCTTCGTGCATCCAGTGTTCCTAAGCGGCCCAGCCCGGTTGGCCTGCATGAAGCCGGGCCTGGCATCTGCCAAAGCAGGCCTCCACAATTGAGGCCGGGCGGATCTGTTGGCGGCCTCAGATATCTAAAAGCCTGTAGGCTTTTTGCAGCGTAGGCATTTGAAAATAGCGGCCCAGCTTGCAGATATCTAAAAGCCCGGCGGTCGACCGGACCGCTTAGGAACACTGCGTGCATCCACGGTGACTCCGGTGAGTCGAAGGAGGTTAGGATGCTGTTCGTTTCGCCGTCGGCGACATGGTTGATCGCTGCAATTAGCACCGAGCCACCCCCCAAAACTAACATTCCCATACTCAAATGGTGCTTCGAGTTGGGATCAGGCGGGGGGAGGCTGCAATTCCGGGGAGATCTGGCCGCTGCGCAACTCATGAGAGCTTGAACACATCTGAATTTTGGAGTCGGTCACGGTTCCACCGAGAACGTTCTTGGTGCCAGCGGTCTTCCGCTTTCTGTTGGTGGTGTTACTGCAGCTAGACGGCCAAATTTTGCTTCCGCCTCAAGCTTAGGTGCAAGTCTGAGTCGAAGCATAGCCATGGCAGTTGACTGAGGTGAAAGACAGTTAAGTAGGTAGCACAGTTGTTAAAATCATGAAAGGGCACCTGACAGAATTTAAACGTCAGTACGTTTGAAGGCTTCCAGGCGACCTTTGCTGTATGCAAGATCAAGATCTAGATCTGCGTACTTGAATCAATCGACAGCACCGCTGCTGGATGGACAAGCGGGCTCCCAAACCACCTATACCGTCGAGATCTTGCTCGACCAGAGCGTTTATAGGCGCGGCAACCGCATTCGTGATGGCCTGCTGTCCCCCATCTTCGAACACGCTGGCAAGCTGTCATCAGTTGAATAGCTAGGATTATTACAGCTTATGGTGAAGTGGCCAATCGTCACTAGGGTCGAATATTACTCTTTTCCATAAACGAATCCATCTAGCGTTTGACGGGTGAGTTTAGGCTCGTAGTCTGAAAGGCTCTTCTCCAAGGATGTGCATGCAAACTGTTGAAGACTGTTGAAGCTCTGGTGAACTTTCAACATTTAGTTGCAATAGTGGTGAGTGAAAGCGGAGTGGTATTGGTACTCTGGTGAGCTTTCAACGGGTTGGTGAGAGTGGTGTGGTGTTGATGGGGGGCTATTTAAACACTTGAGCGAGTAAATGCCGCAGGTCAAACCCTGCCCTAACTGCTTAAGTTACAACGAGCGAGTGATGGGAGTGAACTAGTTAAGTTGCAGAAAAAAGTAATTTGAACCATTAGACCAGCAGAAACACTACTTGTGTGGGAAGTAACGCGCTGTTATGTGGACAACCAGCTGCATGAGAAAACTTCGAAATATGCCCTGCTTTGAAGATAGTCATTCCCCTCGGACGTAGATATGGTTTAAAACCCCGAAATCTGGCTTCCTTAGAAATCTGGCTTCCTTAGAAGATAGTCATCCCCGAGCGTAGATATAGTTCCCGTCAGATCCCGACAAACACCTTGACCTTACCCAGAACCTTAACCGTTCCATCTAGCTCCATCTTCCTCAAAGCCGGCGTAACGAAGAACGACACCCTATCATCCCTGCTACACTCCATCGTGATTTCCTGGGATACTCTGACCACCTCCTCTCCCTCCAGGGCCTCTTTTCTTTCTTGACGCATGCGTACATTCTCAAGCTCCGCCCTCTTGTTTCTCGCATCCCTAAACAGATCCTCAAACAAGAACGCGTCAGCGACATTTTCGGTCACCATCTTCGGAGTGTATTCTCTGCTCGCATCTTTCATGAGCGTCGGATCGAACAAGTCACAGTTGCCATGCGTGGAAAGCTCCAGAAATGTCAGCTCATACATCGGGAACTTCTGTCGCAGTGCATAGTGGAGGTCGACGGCTGTGCTAACGATATTGAGCAACGACTCCTTTCTCGCATAATCGTCGTTAACCCCCCACCTCAGGTTTTCGGTGAAAGGTAAGATAAGGTCCTCAAAAACGTCCACCAGGCCCACGAGGTCATTGCCGACTGCCATACAGAGCTCCGGATCGCGATGTAGAACCGCGATTATGTCAGCCCTCCACTTCGCTACCACCAACGGTGATTCTTTCCCGAATCAGTACTGAGCCCCTCATGCATCGAGACAAACTTACCATCCTGTGCCATTGTCTCCTCAAGATCATGCAGCTGCTCGTCTAGCTCGGCAGGTATGCCGAAGAAGTACTTATTGAAGATGGTAGCGTCGAGCCAACTCCACAAGACCTTTTCGATAACGAAGCTCGGTGGATGGCCATAGCTCAACCAGATATAGCCGTATCCACCCATCCAGTCCTGCAGCCCAGCAGGGAGGAGGTTCGGGTCCGATATGGCAGCGCCATTGAGATGGGTGCCGATCCAGGTCGAAATTTCTTGGAGGAGGAACCTCCATGATCTAACAATCTCGTCATCAGAGAGTTGGTTTGCCTCTTGAGACATAGCTGTAGTCTCGTAACACTGTGGAATTTCGTAACCCTGCGGAGTCTCGAAACCCTGAGAACCCTCGGAACCCTCTGCAGTCTCGGAACCCTCTGGAGCCTCGAAACTCTCTGGAGTCTCGGGTGGAGTCTCGTAACCCTGTGTGCCATGCACTGAGACTAACATAGCTGTAGAGTTGATGCTGTACTGAAGTGGGATACGAGGGCTTGAGGTGTTTGTGAGGTGGAATAGAGGGCTAGTCAAAAATACCCGTGTTTGCGGGACAGTAATAACAGCACCCTGCTAAGTCGCTCTAGAGAAGTGGTCTTTGAAGTAGAAGGACTCCTGGCTAGCGGTACCGGCGTATATACATAACTTGAATAATCGTAACATATCTTCATTTAAGAAGCAGAGATTTGTAATCTAGCTACCGGAATGGTCATATCGTGACGCATGTAATGTGACAAGCCAAAAAGTCCCACCAAAATAAAGGAAAATAGGGATATTAACAAGTAAAGAAGAATCGTGAAGTCCAGGTATGAAGGGTAAACTAGACCGCCAGCATAACCTATTTTTCCAGAACCAGAATCCACAACAAAAAAGTGAAGGGAGCAATATATCTACAAACCCCTATGAGCCAGTCAAAACCTGGTATAATCCTCGAACAGCCTCCTATTCACCGGCAAGCTCTTCGTTCGCTGATGCTGGTGATGCCGCCGCTTTTGCTCGTACTGAAGGGTTAATCGGTGGTTCTCCAGTACACTCCGAATCCTCAACCCAACCAACACACTCACGCCTACGGCTCCAACTCTTCCTACGCCCAGCAGGGGCACGGCCCGTGCCAGGCGCCGCTCTAGTCATGCGTCCCTTCCATCATTTTTTATAGGGCTTGCTGTTCGGTTCCTAATACTCTCCCCGTTGCCATGAAACCGTTGACACCCCGTACTATTGCTGCGAGATAATGAGGAGTCTGGTGGCGTCGGAGGTATCGTAAATGATTTCTCGACCTGTGACATGAGCGCGTTGGCGTGTTTCTTGAGTTGGGACTGGGTGAATGCCGTGGTAGAGCTCAAGGCACTCCAAGCGGGGGTGTGTGGGGCTGTATCAGACGGGGGCTTGTACTGAGAGGTGATGGAACTAGGATTTTGTTTTCAGCCGTGTTTTCCTTTGATTTTCGGGATACGTTAAGGACGAAATCATGGGTACGCAGGGGGACTAACCTGGTGGAAGTGCGTGGGGTCGATGCCCGCGATGGCGGGGTCATGATGCCGCTGGGGTCTGGATAATCAGACAACGTAGAAGAGCTCCAACGAAAACTGGGGTCTCTGTCATCACGCGATAGCAATTGATCATTATCCTGACCGAAGTCTATGAGTGATTCTTCTGTTTCCGGCAGCTTGCCTTTTCTGGACGATTTCCGATTTTCTTTGGAATGACGCCGTTCAAGAGAGGTGCCATTAAGTTTCTCTGTTGAGGAGCTGCGGAGATTGGCTTTTGAAGAGATACGCCGGACGGTGTTGGGACGGCCGGTAGTGGCGCTGGTAGTGTTTGGAGTAGGCGCTCTAGGGGGGATGTCTTCGCCAACAGTTGCTTGCTTAAGATCTTCAAGGAAGGTCCACAGGCCGTCTCGGAAGTCTGCTGCAATTCGCTGCCCGGTTTTGATGAACAAGTCCTGGTCCCTTGGGTGGTCCGGTAGGTCCAGGGACTGCGCTCTTGCGGATAGAGATGTGGACGGAGATTCTTTCGCATTCAACGAAGCGCGCTTTTTGGATATAGCTGAAGCAGAATCTGAATCCAAGTCTTTGGGTCGAGGAAATGGTTGTCGACATTCACGGTCTGGAGAAAGGAGTGACAATGTTCTTTGGTGTCGTTGACTGGGTAACACTTTCCGGCTACTGCTAGAACCAGCCACCCCTCTCTGCCGACGTTGGAACTCCTCGCGATTTGTTGATGTCATCGCATCCCGCATGTCCCTACTGGTTCGGTGCGGAGTTGTAACACCGGAATTGAGCACTTCGTATCGCGACTTGTTGGCTTCATGGTTCGTCCATTGTCGCTTGAGTTTTGTCAATTCGCTCTCAGCTTTAGACAGCTCCTCTCTTAGCTCCAGTACCCGGCGTTCCTGTGCTGCCAGAACTGTAAGGAATGTGGCCGAATCTTCTGGTGAGACATCGCCATTTGGAGGTGTTGTCAGTCCCACGGATGAAGAGGAGGGTGTGGCAGGCGAGTGGTTTCGAGGCGGTGGATCGTAGCCCGGGGGTAGCACTGGGAAGGAGAGCGAGAGGCGTTTGCGGCCTGCTGGACTGGAAGTTGCAACAGACGCCGCACGGGCATGAGCAGTCTGGATCCGAGGAACTGTAACTGAAAGAGATTGGGTTCGCTGAGGTCTTTGTAGGTGCTCATCAGGTGGCGCGGTTGCAGTAGGAGATGGGTTGGCAACGGGTTCGCCTACTGAATGAGCTTCGAGTATCTTGTCATCGACGTTCATTATTATAAGATGTTTGATGATCCTTCGAAAATTTGTTTATCCACACATAGAGATGTTGTTGAGGGGACGTTGATGTTTTTTGTTTCGAAAGACTGGGTGTGATAGGGGTGAATGCCGGCCAAGCCTGCGGGCAGAGATGCGCTCTCAATAATGCCGCGAACGGAAATGCGAAACGTTACGTACACTTAGCAGATGTTCCTGCAATTTTCAGACACTCGTTTGGATGCACGGCCGTTGATTATTCTGCTATTTATAACGTCTTCTATGTCTCCTTTCTTCCTAACGTTTGGCCATTAGTCTGGGCTTGTGGATGTTGACGAATGATTTATTGACAGCGTAGAACATTTTTCTCAGTACATACCAAGCACTGTGCTCTTCGCTTTTAAGCGCCGACTGGAATTAAGCAATGAGAATTTATTTCATTATCTACTTCCTAAACCACCTCTGCTATACGATGTTATTGTACACGACCCTGTTTTACAATTGATACTACCGAAACAGCAATATGGAAGAGCAAACTCGAGCTATCTAGATTACAGTATGACCCAATATGATCGACCAGGTTCTAGAAACGAAGAAAAAGAAAATATAAACATCATCACATGTACTCCACAATTGGGGAGCCAGTAGACCAGCCTGCAGATACATTTGTCAGGCCATACACTACTGGTGATAAAGTAAACAGTGCGCTAAACAACGATAATGTGAGTCCCCAACCGAAAGAGTACATTTCGTAAAAGAAAACGAGACATCAATACGTAGAAAACAGCAAACGCCATACAGATACAAAATTGATTGAAGATTCTAGCGGGGAGTACCGAAGAGGGACTTGCTAGGAGAGAGACGGATACCATCAGCTGGACAGCATATTAGTACGAGTTGCATGCAATTGAATATGGAGGCAGTAACGAACCCTTCCTAGCCATCATACTCTTCTCATACGCCCACCTGTTACCAGGTGTGACACTGCTGACACCACCATTGCTAGGGCTACGAGAAGCCCATCCCGGCTTTCCGGCACCCCTCAAGGGGCTGCTCAAAGGACTAGGAGGGGTATCCATCGCCAAACCACTCATTCCAATTCCTTGGTTGTTGAGTGCAGCTTTCCGCTGCATAGTTGGTGAGGAATTGCCAGGAAGGGGCGACGCAGAACGAGAGGTCGTGGTGGATTTGGTGTACCTGGGAGGCGTAAAGAATTTCTCGGGCTGTAAAGCAGACGTAGAACGAGGCGTGTCGGGACAGAGACCGAGAAGCTTGCGCTGATCAGGTGTCAAAGGTACATCTGAGCAGTCATCGGCAGTATGGACAAGCTTCAGTAGCACATCACAGATGTTATACACGAAAAGGGTGCGGAGTGCCCAGAGAACATAGTTTCCGTAGCTAAAGGTTGCAGCGGGGAATATAGAGACGACAGAGAGTATTATATCACTGTTTTTTAACATTTTGTTAGCAAACTGTTTGATATGGTAAGGAGGGTATGGTAGTTACTTTTTGGATAGCAAGTTGATTAGGACATAGGACGCGACCAGTGCTATAGTGTTGTATGTAACCTTGAATGCTGATGCGTCTGTAAAAGTATTTTCGGCCTGGCGGCGAGCGACTACGTCCATCGCCGGATGACGCCAGGAACCGGTAGGTGTAGAGGGTGTGGTCGGCGCAGAGGTGAAAGCGGGCGTCGCGGGTGAGCTTGGCGAAGTCATAACGGCGGCAGTTCGCTGGCGTCAAACGTGAAGAAGACGAGCAGGTATAAGCAAATAATGGTAATCAAGTCGATCTGGGGTGGAGTTGAGCTGGAGTATGACGACCAGAAGCGGGTTGTGTCTGTGTGACGGGAGAACAGAGGTGAAGAGGTTGTTTACGATGACCCTGGCTTGGCACTTTGGGTTGAGAGGGCAACCACCATAACACTAAACTTAACCGCTAGCCGCTGTAGTAAACGCGGCTGCCGCCTTGCAAGGATAAACCGCCAACAAAGCTTATCGTCATCATCTTCCAAGTTTCTTATCACCAGCTCTCCTCCAGGACCCGATTCAGCATCGCAACCATGGCTGACGGAATTGAGCTGCAGTTTGACATCGTTTCCTATACTTTGATAACTTTGCTCATAGGGTTTATTGTGCTTCCTGTCGTGCTTTCTAAGAGCTCAGATATCCATCCGTTTGCACTACTTCGACAGTCCTCAGTTGCACCGTTTGTCTTCCTTTGATGGATGTTCCCGGGGTGTTCTTACTGACCATTACCTGCAGTGTCCGGAATCCCAAAGAATCCGCCATCTATAGGTCCCTCCAGACACCACCAGGCTACCCTCTGGTCTCCGGCTTTCAACTTCCTAGCACACAGAAATATTCATCACGCAGTGGCGATATCCGGGACATCTGGAAGCTTGCAATTGAAAAAGGAAAGGGAAAGCTATTAACAGTCAAGGGCGCAAGTGTTAAAGAAGATGACATCCGTAAGTGTTAGCGTTTGACATACAATTTGTCTTAGAACTAACCGCTAAGCAAAGAAAACCTTACCAAACAAATACACGCACTTGGCTCTCACCTGAAACAACTCGGAGCAAAAAAGGTTGCCATCCACCTCCCCAACGACACCGAAAACCTTGTGGCCTCATTTGGTAAATATTGGATCTAAATCCATGTCACTAGAGATACTAAGATGCTACCACCTAGCCTGTGCATTCTATGATCTCATCCTGATTATTCTTCCATTCGAGCCGACTGGTACGCCTAGCATCAGCGAGCTTCTAACACGCGCTTCTCCGGACGTTTTGGTTACACAGGGCGGGCAGCTACCTCTTAAAGAATTCCAGGGAGCCAACCTGAAGGAGATCGTCTTGGTCGTCGAGGAAGCATCTCAACACCTAGATTGGAGCGAACCCCTTGGCTCGACAAAATGTGTACAATACGCCGAGATAGTTAAGAAGGAAACCGAGCCTATCCGAGATATCGACCTTGACCTTGACGCCCCAGCGGTTGTGATATTTGGTCCCAAGATTGATGGAAAGATCGACATGGTTGAATTCAGCCATAGAGTACTTACATGTCCTGTTGCCGCGAGTAAGCTCCATAACTGACCTAAATTGTAGAACATCATCGCTGGGGTTGCGTCCCAGACAGTTACTCTTCCCATGGTGGAGAAGTACTCTCCCGATGACGTCTTTGTTCCCGTTGACACTCTTTCGGATCTGTATACGCGCATCCACACCTATACCGCACTCTCTTCTGGTTCTACGGTGGCCCTCAACTCCATCGGCGGTAAATATGCGGATGTCGAGAAGGCTTGTAAGACTGTGAAGCCCAGCATCATCGTTGTCTCACCGGAATCTCTGGTAGAAATGCACCGAGCAACCCGGGGACACATGATAGAGATGTGGCATGGTCTCATCCACTTTTTCCAAACCCGTACGCTCAAAGTAGATGGGCGAATCCCACAAGGTAACCTTTTGACCAAAATCAACGATTATACTCGCCCTGAAGTCGGTCCCAACCTCCGTCTGGTATTTGTCGCAGAGTCCGGGGGAGATGAGAGCTCGCAGGCACTCAGCTCTCTGGATCTGTCCGACCTTCGTGTATTCTTCAAGAGCAAGGTAGTATATGGATTAAAACATCACGAAGTTGCTGGGCCAGTAACCCAGTGCAACGTCTATGATTACCGCGTTCAGACACCGCTATTGGTCCCCAATAAGAACAGTGGAATTCCAAAATACTGCGCTCACTTTGGGGCTGTTACGCCTGGGCTTGAGATCAAGTTGGAAGATGTTGAGGAATATACCGCAGATGACCACGAAGGGCCGAAGGGGATGGTGCTGGTCTGCGGGGCCCCCGTGGCCGGAGGGCGGGCGTGGAAGAAGTTGAACTTTGCTGGAAAATGGGAGACGGAAAGTGTTTTGAGTTATGCATGAGTTTGTCATTTACGTGCGCGAACGTAACGTATTCATGAATATATCTGTTGTCGAGCAAGCGAGCGTATTTACGGTATACAAATACCAGGTACCTGGGATGTAGGAATTGTTGTTGATTTGCCTTGTGTGTTTAGCGCCAGAAATAAATAAATGCTTCCCCCAGGGTTCAGCTCAGGTGGATGAGGTTGGTCACTTGTACTTGTGCAAGGCAAGAGTCAGACACAACTGCCGCTATTAAGTATCACGTACTCTGTTTGCAAATATTGAAAGCGCGGCCCATCCGCGAGCAGCAGCTAGTTCGCTGCGAGATAGAAAGAAGGCCGGGAAATGTCGAAACCATCACAGCCAGGTTCGCATGGAAGTTACCACTTTTGATAGAAGCCCGCAGCTCTGTTCCGGACAAGAAAACAAACCCTCCTTCCTGCTCGCATCAGCGCTGTGCATCATACATAACTGCCCCCGCCCCCGCCCTGCTGCTGTTTTCCTGCTTCCCCGCTTAATTGTTGTCTCTTGCGGCTCTCGCCGTGGTTGATTGAGTGATTGATAGCTGTGAACCTCAGCCAGGACTTGCTTCTTTAGTTACCACGTCGATAGTGTGTTGGACCTTCTCCGTCAACCCCCCACAACCTACCTCTTACCTGCCCACAAATCTAGCTGCTCCGCTCTGTTGAACCTCGAATTACTCGTCCGCAACGCCACTGACCCTTACGGTATTACTTCGTCGCCCGTCGGCTCGCCGGGAGCTTTGCAACTCTAACAAGATCCCCTAAGACTAGCTTCGCGACCGACTACACCCCGTTCTCTCCGACCGCAGCAACTCTAAACAACCCCCCGAAGCCTCTTGAGACCAGGTTCAGAACCTCCTCTAGCGATACACCATCCGGCGTTAGCTTCAACTAGCTCGTCACCAACCCACTAACATTCCAAACGCCCAACTATTTGGAACTGAGTGCGTCAAAACCTCTCGATTTGCCTCCGAACCTGTTCGGTATCTTTGGTTTTTTAGCAGCCGTCACCACTGCTTCGTCCTCCACCTCTTGACTAGCACGGTCCAGAGGTGTGCGAGGTTGAGAGCGGGAACTGACACTCCGCCGAAGGCCGTCATCCTTACAAACATCGTCCTGGCAACCAGAAGACCCCACGACGCCATCTCGTCCAGCGATAGCGAACGTGAATCTTCACCGGCTATCCTAACGCAACTACACCGAGCCCGAGGCTCTACGAATCCCGCCATTACTACCCCATCTCCATCCCCATCTGGATCTCAACCAGAGCAGGGAAATAATAGGTACAAACGTCGACGGACCTCCGCTTACTCTGCAGGAGGACCATCCCCCGCCACGCCAGCTTTCTCGTCGCCCAATCCCACGGCCTCCACCATGAGACTTGAGAACAATGGAGTGACTTCCAACTCTCAATCTTCACCTGTGCCGGGAGTTGGAAACAACAACGGCCTCGCAAGCAACGGAGCAACGGCATCGATGCTCAAGTCAGCTGCTTCGGAGACACACAGCAATGGTACTTCGGCTGTGAGGAATGGGACGGGAAAGCTGGACGTCGGGGGGTTAGCTGCGGCGGAGTATGGGTTGGCTCCGCCGAAGAGTGACTACTTTGGACATGACCGAGAGGAGGTTACCAGGATTTTGATACAGGCACTGGTGGACCTGGGCTATCACAAAGCTGCGACAACGTTGGAAGACGAAAGCGAGTACACGCTAGAAAGCCCTTATGTATCGAGCTTTCGGCATGCGGTGTTGAAGGGCGATTGGAATAACGCTGAGAGACTATTGGAAGGAATGGAGATCCATCAGGATGCCGATATCAATGTGAGCTTCTCGTGTTGCACAAGAATGGAGCAAGAAGAAGTATATGAAGTGGTTATTGGTGCTAATTTTATGGAAGGCATTGCTTTTTTACCTACGGCAACAAAAGTTCCTGGAGCTTTTGGAGATTAGGAATCTTTCAAGAGCATTGCAGGTTTTGCGCAACGAGCTCACGCCACTGAATCATAGCGTTGAGAGGCTACATTTTCTCTCTAGGTATGATTTATCAGTACCGAAGCTGCCATGTGTTGCAGCTAAACATTGCTTTGGACCCTAACGATGAACGCTTAGTTTAATGATGTGTTTATCGGCCGAAGATCTCAAACAGCAAGCAGACTGGGATGGGGCTTCGGGATCTTCACGCCAGCATCTATTGTCTGAATTATCAAGTTCGTCAATCCACCGTATGCCAAATTATTCCTTTACAATCGAACTCTAACGATCGTATAGAGTTCATATCACCATCGATAATGATACCTGAGCACCGCTTGGCGTCACTGCTACAGCAAGTCAAGCAAACACAGATATCGAACTGTCTGTATCACAATACGTCGAATTCGCCGTCACTATACTCAGACCATACATGCGATCGAAATCAGTTCCCATCATTGACTGTAGAACTGCTCTCGGACCACTCGGACGAAGTCTACTGTGTGAAATTCTCGAACGACGGAACAAAAATGGCTTCGGCTAGCAAAGATAAGAGTATCATAATCTGGGATGTAGAGGTATGGAAGAGTGATAGATGGCGAGATAAGCTGGGGAGTTCTGACTAGTTTTGCAGAACTTTGAGCTTCTATTCATGCTGTCAGAACACAACAAGGACGTGACGTATGTAGATTGGTCGCCGGATGACTCCCGGCTAGTGAGTTGTTCACAGGACAAAACCGCGAAACTGTGGGATATAACGGTATGATATTAATCTTAAACGCGAATGAAGGCAAAATGACGATTAATACTGTGTTACGTTCAGGAAGGGAGGTGTATTAGAACTTTGGCGGACTTTAATGAGCCTGTGTCATCAGTAGCATGGGCGCCGGATGGCCAGAGCTTCGTCACTGGAGGAATGGATGAGTTCTTAATACAGTGGGATGTTCGAGGAGAGATGCTCCGGAAAAGTGCTTCGCCCCGAATCTACGATCTAAAGGTTACCGCAGATTGTCAGAAGATTGTGGGCGTGTGCACAGAGCAGCAGCTTCATGTGTTTGACTTCCGCGACTGGAAGAATCAGCGAAGCTATAACCTGGGTTGTTCGTTGACAGGTGTGCAAACGAGTAAAGACTCGCGGTATGCGATTGTGAATACGGCCGCGAGAGAGGTTGTGATGCTGGATCTAGAGACAGGGCGAGTGATACAGAGATATACCGGTCAGGTGCAGGATCGTTGGGTCATTAGAGGATGTTTAGGTGGCGCCGACGAGAATTTTGTTCTTTCCGGCAGTGAAGGTTGATTGATTGCATTCTCACAGAACAAAGAGATTGCTGCTAATGTGAATAGATTCGAACATATACGTATGGCATAAGCAGAACGGCCAACTGGTGGAGAAACTAGCAGGTCACACGGGCACAGTCAACTGCGTGACTTGGAATCCGTCCAACGCGCATATGTTTGCATCTGCTGGGGATGACCGAACGATACGGATGTAAGATTTTTATCCCCCATACCGCCTAACAATTGCTAATGCATATTCAAGATGGTCGAGAGCTCCGCGGCCACAAGCCAAAGGGAAAATGAAGAATACATTTGACGGTTGGTCGCATTAAACCACTGATGCTCGGATCTCCAGTCACCTACTATCTCAAACTATCGCCCGCAGAGTACATAGTCGTCACTGGATTCACTTGCATCTATTTATTTTAACTTCTCTGGAAAGAGAGGAGTTTGGTTGTATTTGGCCTAGCTTGAATGCTTCCCCTCTTCGTCGTTTGGACATTGTCTTGCTTTTTTTGTTTTCGGATCCGGAGTGCAGAGAGGATTGGCTTTTGAGTTTCCTCGAGAGAAACAATATCTCATGGGTTTGGTTTCGTTTCCTTCTTGTGTTTTGATTGGGTTTGTAGACTTCTTTATACTGTCTCTTTTCCTATGACCATGCAAACGAGGGGATGGGAACGTCATTCATGTTGGCTTTGTTGGCTCTGTCGAGCTGGGGTTGTTGCATTTCGAGAGGGGGAAATAGGAAAGGATATAAATTGATAATCCATTCCTGCTTCCTATTTAAATGCTGAGCTACTATTTAACTTTAAGATTCTGAGTGAACAGCAAGTAGAACACTGAGGGTCATAAGCTATCACACGATCATGAGTCTCTGCGATTATTACCCGGACGCCATGGACCCACCATAGTGCGGGGTCCAAAGGCCGTACGTCATATTGACCCTGTGCACCGCGAATAGCTCTATAGAACATTGATATCAATATGGGCCATCTCGCAACTATTGCAACTTGGTGAGTACCTCTTTTCCAGCCTCATAGTGCCAATTTTAACCAGATACTTAGTTCTCTAAATCAATGGGCGCTCGATTTCGAAGGGAATACTGATCGCATCATAGAAAGCATTCGCATAGCCAAGGCGAAGGGAGCTACATTAAGAGTAGGACCAGAGCTAGAGATCACGTTTGTCTCCGCGTACCGCTAAGGGTGCTCTAAGTATTGCTGACGATGTTGGAAGAGGTTACGGATGTCTTGATCACTTTCTGGAGGGTTTGCGTTTAAGCCTTAGGGCTGGGAACAAAACTGACTGTTGGCAGGGGATACGTACCTCCATTCCTGGGAAATGCTCGTGAGGATCTTGACCCATGAGGACTGCCAGGATATCTTGCTCGACATCGGAATGTAAGCCATAGCCGCTGGCGGTTAGCATTCCCGCTGACCTGGATATAGGCCAGTATCCCACAAAAACGTCCGTTATAACTGCCGCATCATCGCTCTCAACAAGGAGATTCTCCTGATTAGACCCAAGCTCTTCCTTGCGAATGATGGGAACTACCGAGAAATGCGTTACTTCACACCTTGGGGTCGCCAGCGCTATGTCGAGGAGTACTACCTCCCTCGTATGATGTCCGAGATCATGGGGAAGCGGAAAGTTCCCTTCGGCGATGCGGCGATATCAACGCTTGACACATGTATTGCGGCCGAGACTTGCGAAGAGCTATTTACCCCCGGCGCGCCTCATTCGGGAATGTCACTAGACGGAATTGAAATTCTGACGAATTCATCTGGGAGTCATCATGAACTGAGGAAACTTGACAAGCGGATCAAGTTCATGACAAACGCGACGGGAATCTGCGGAGGCGTTTATCTGTATGCCAACCAGCAGGGCTGCGACGGCGATAGACTTTACTACGACGGATGCGCTATAATCGGGGTAAACGGGAAGATTGTAGCGCAAGGCTCACAGTTCTCGTTGAAAGACGTTGAGGTCGTTACTGCGATTGTAGATCTGGAGGATGTCAGAAGCTACAGGTTTCAGCCGTCGCGGGGAATGCAGGCGATTAATAACCCCGTTTATCCCCGCGTCGAGGCGGATATAAGCCTCTCAACATATGGTGTTGACGTGGATCTTTCTATCAGCCCGACTAAGGAGATTGAAGTGAGATATCATAAACCGGAGGAAGAGATTGCGCTGGGCCCAGCGTGCTGGCTGTGGGATTATCTCCGACGATGCGGTGGCGCGTCTGGATACTTTCTTCCGCTGAGTGGTGGAATCGACAGCTGTGCTACAGCAACAATCGTGCACTCCATGTGTCGACTAGTAGTAGCAGACTGCGCAGCAGGCGATGAACTTGTCATTCGCGATGCCCGCCGCATCTGCGGAGAAAAGGAAGACTCGAACTGGATCCCTGAGACACCGCAAGAGCTCGCGGGCCGCATCTTCTATACTTCTTTCATGGGTACCGAAAACTCCAGCAAGGAGACACGGCAGCGTGCCAAAGACATTGCCGCCGTGATTGGCGCATACCATGTGGATTTGAACATGGACTCCATCGTTAAATCCGTCCGCGACCTCTTTAGCTTCGTCACCGGCAAGACCCCAACTTTTAGGGTTCACGGTGGCTCTAAAACAGAAAACCTGGCTCTGCAAAATATTCAAGTGAGTCTTTTCTGCCTGGAGGGTAAAGTGGGTGGGAGTTAATGTCTATTTTCAGGCCCGGCTCCGCATGGTCCTTGCCTATATGTTTGCCCAGCTTCTCCCTTGGGTTCGCGGTCTCCCCGGTGGTGGCCTCCTCGTCCTCGGCTCCGCAAACGTCGACGAGTCTCTGCGCGGGTATCTCACCAAATACGACTGTTCCTCAGCTGACATCAATCCAATCGGCGGTATCTCCAAAACCGACTTAAAATCCTTCATCGCATATGCCCGGGACGAATTTAAGCTTCCAATTCTGCACGACTTCATCACGGCCGTCCCCACCGCCGAGCTGGAGCCCATCACCCACAACTATGTGCAAAGCGACGAAGCGGACATGGGGTTCACGTATGATGAGCTTTCAGTGTTCGGCAAGCTTAGGAAGAACCACAAGCTCGGCCCCTGGGGTGCGTTTGAGAAGTTACTACATGAGTGGAGTGGCGCGATGAGTCCTAGGCAGATTGCGGATAAGACTAGGAACTTCTTTTGGTATTATGCGATCAATAGACATAAGATGACGACAATTACACCTGCGTACCATGCCGAGGCATACTCGCCGGATGATAATAGGTTCGATTTGAGGCCATTCTTGTATCCGGCGTTTAGTTGGCCGTATAAGAAGATTGAGGCGACGGTGGCGAGGTTGATGGGTGATGGCGAAAAGGGGGAGAAAGAGGAGTGAATTGATAGATAGAGGGGAGATATTGTAGATAGGATACAGAATGGTAGCTTACAGTGGCTTTGGGGGATTTTATTAGTGGATGTACATGAAGAGTCACTCAACTTTACCGACTGGTCGTTATACAATCAATGTAAAAGAAACTGTCGGTCCTAAACTTGCCAGATAAATGTGATGGGAACCTTCCTGGGAGCTACTCATAATTAACTGCCAGACGCCGTGCTAATAGTCGTTCAGTCTTTGGTGAATCCCCAGACACTGGGTCTATTTTAGTCGAGCTCGACGGCTGAGCGTTGAGGATGTGCGGCACAATACAAACGATTCACTGGATTCGGAGTTGAATTTGTGAAGATGGAAAGCTCTATTGGTTGAAGAGTGACGGCAACATGCAATAAGTTGCAATAAGGACAAATGACTCCATGCAAACCGGAGTGATTATACAAAACTAAATGCTCACCTTCATGAACCCCTTGTACCCAACTCTCATATATTATCCGTACCATTGCCACTTCAATCCTGAAAACCCTAATATAGTGCTGAAGGCTTCATCCCTTCTCTTTCCCATATCATCTAGTCTCATGACCATGTCCTCCTCATCTGTACTCTCTGGCAGGAAAACAAGTTCAACCCCTTGCGATAACCCGCCCATCAACCTCGCAACCCCTCGCTCTTTGATTTTCCGGACCTCAACCAGGTCTTTCCATTCCTTCTGCCACAGGATCTTGCCTCTGATACTTTCATACCGGAGCCCTGGAGGCGAGATATGCATCTTTCCATTGTGCCTGCCGAACCGGCAACGGAACGAAGCAATATGTTCGTCGCCCGATAATGGGGAAGCGCCATATGAGGCAGCAGAGACAAACGAGTCAGCATCTGATCCCGTATCAACATCTCCGTCGTCCTTCCACTCCGGTTCCGGTTCCGCATCAATCTTTGCAGATATAAGGCGCTCGCGATTGTTCTGCGCTTCCAGCCGTAATTCCGCAAATACCCATTCTGCGTGTGTCGGCACATCCCAAAACGCCCACTTAAACGGCGAGACAAGGTAGCGGTACTTGGGGTAGTAGCTGGAAACAGGGAAGCTGAAGAAGAAGAGGATCCCCAAGATGAAGAAGACGATTCGCATGCAAAGCTCCATGTCCCCGAATAACGTGATGATGGAGCAGGAAGAGAAGAAGAATAGCGTGAAGAAGGTTGCCCGTGGGGCGTGCCACTCGGTGAAGTTGTTGACGACTTCGAGGAGGTTTGCAAGGTCACCCAGTTGGAGTTGAATACATGGTCCTAGGTCGGATTCGAGGGAGGAGAGGAGTGCTTGAGGACTAGATTTGGAGAGGACCTGGTCAAACCGAAGGGCAGCTAGAGATCGGGACCGCTGCCGGGTGATGGCATCACGAATTTCGTCAACTGTGCTAGGAAAAATGTATTTTTTTGCTGTGCCGAAGATCATGTACCCGAAAAGAAAGCCCACGACATGAGAAGTGTGCCAGAGGATGGCGTAGAGAATCAGCCAATGGAATGTTTCGTGTGGATCTTTCCACCTGTACACGTCGCGGATATGGACCAGCCATTGCTGCCATGGAGCGGAGGCAATGAAGATACGCTCAATGTGGCAGAGGAGGCGGTCCTTACTCAATGGTTCTGGACGCTCGTTCCAGTCTTCAATGTATTGCGACGTAAAGTTCTGGGTCACGTAGACAAGATACTAACAGGGTCAACACAGGTGTATCAGAATGCGTCTCGAAGGAGTAAAATGGTATTCACAGACTCGCACTCGCAATATCAAATAACGTCTTTTATATTTGCAGTTAACTATGAGACATACCTGGCCCAACCAGTTCAAATAATCCACCTGCTCATTCCCCAACTCATCCTTCATCACTTCACCCCTCTCATCTCGTATCAGGAACTCTTCTTTCAGAGGGTAATCTCTTCGTCTTTGCGGAAGCGCCCGGACCTTTCTGATGTGTCTCCCCATAATCATACCCATCCTCATATTCCTCATCTTAATTTCCAGCTCCTCGATAGATCGGTCCGCATCATCAACACCAGCAATATCGTCACACTCAATAGCTGACTCCTTCATTGCATGGGCAGCCACAAACGCGGCTTCAGTCCCTTGTGGAACGTAAGGCGTATTAAGGTCAGAGATCTGCGATGCAACAGCACCCGTCAATTTCTCCTTGATTGCCGAGCGCGGATGTGAGACCAATGAAGCGGCGCGAGAGATGAATCCACCATGTCTCTCATCTCCACCACCACCATCACCATCGTCAGGTTTCTCGGGAGTGGAGTCGTCCCCGTAATGATGGAGAACTCCGTGTTTTATCGCTTCTTTCGTTTTGTCTTTTAGCCGGACAAGCTTTTGCGTCTTTGTGGGGCGATTTGCAGCAGTAAAGACGCTATGCACCCCTGCTTCGTGGTTATCAACGCCACCGCGACCACTACAGCCGTGATGGTATTCGACGCTTGGTTTGGGCGACCATGATAGTGTTCGAGGCCTAAAGGACTCGTTAAGGACGGGAAACGTTTTGTCGACCACCGCAGGGTCTTGTTCGTGCTCGCGTCTTGTAAGAAGAGACGGATTTGTGGTGGCAGTGGGAAGCGGCGAGGCCGGCGGCGTGAATTGGCCAGGGATGTCAACAGCACCAAGCACTTTGTCTTGCGGCTCGCCGTGCATGACGTGGAGTTGTATGTTGACTTGGGAATCCAAAGAGAGACCAGGGGAGTCCATGCAACAACGGACAAATTGAAGTCGATCACGAAGAGATTAGGCAGAAGTATCCCGGATGTCTTTTGAATCTGAATTTTGAATTCGCACCCCCAAAACACTGTGGGTGATTTCACACGGAACCAAAATCCGTGCGAACGACAGGTGGCAGCGCCAAGCGTCAACATCACTGCATGTCTCCGTCATGGGCCAAACAAGTACCATCCTCTCCAACCACCCACTAAAAAACAGGTATTTTGCAGGCAAGGGTACTTTCCTACTTCACAGGTACCAGTGCGTTTTGCCACCAAGCAGGAATTGCATGCGAAGCACGCTGTCGGGCGGACAATTCACCGCTAGTGATACATTACCAATTGCTTTGCTGAAGCGCACCACAAAGTCTGGAACGGTGTCAAATCACCATGCATGGGTATATCATTCGTCTCCAACACCAATGTCGTTAGAGTGGAGGGCTAAAGTGTGGCTTTTGCGTTCAGAGGCGATTGCAGGATCTTTCGTCATCTCCACAAATCGGATCAGATCAATCCCAGAAAGAAGCTAGGTAACGTATTGTTGCCGCCGAGAGTCTATCAAGTATCTAACATGTACCAACCTCGCTCCAACAATTTTGTCTACAGAAAAGCCAGTAGTAAACAAGGCCAAAGATCACCAGCGTTTGCTTGTCTCTGAATTCGGGATACCACAGGGATCAAAAAAACACCATCATTGGCTCCAAATGCCAATTTCAAAGGACCGGGCTTAAAGAAGTTTGGCTTGATCTCTTGGTGCACCTTTTTGCTAGGACTGGTGCTTTCCCACTGGAAAACCGTGTTTATCGATGCTCCCAAATAGGCATCATGGCTTTTGTGCACCTCGTGCCAATGGCTCTACCCTCTGACGTCCAATTGGGATTGTCACGGCCCAAGACAGCCAACGCGGCTTGCTGCAATCTTATAACTGGAGGCATATCCACCGGTTTCTTTTTGAATTTATTCCATCTGCACTTCGTCGTTGATAAAGCACTCGCAAGCCTCTTCAATCTTTAATATCAAGAAAACCTCCATACACCACCATCAACATTCAAGATGAAGACCTCAGCGATTTTCACTCTTGGCCTGGCCTCTGTCGCCGTTTATGCTCAGTCCTGTCAGGATTGTTCGAACCTTACTGGGCTAACACAATGCTCCCCCGTCTGGAGGGCCGCTGTTGCAGCGTATGTTTACTCTCACCGTAACTCCATCATTCCCATCTAACAAAACAAAACAACAGTTGCCAAGCACCACCCTGCAGCTTCCCGTTCACCTCGAACCCTCTGCAGCCCTGTGACGATGCTGCAGCCGCATCTTCCAGTGCCGCCGCCGCCGCCTCATCCGCCGCCTCATCAGCCTCAGTAGCCAGCGAGTCTGCCGCCCGCGCTGCCTCGTCCTCCGCCGCCGCAGCCAGCAGATCCGCCATCTCTGCTGCCTCCTCGGCCGTCGCAGAACCTACTGCCACCGCTGGCGAGAGCGCTTCTAGAGTTGCCTCTTCTGTTTCTTCTCGCATCTCCCAGGCGGTTAGCAGCGTTTCTTCCCGGGCGTCTGCGGCTGCCTCCTCTGCCAGCTCCGCTCTCGACTCTGTCATCAGTGAAGCCACCAGCGCTGTCGATTCCGCCACTGGAGCTTTGGGCTCCGCTGCTTCTTCGGCTACTGCTACTACTACTTCATCCGCTGGTTCTGGCAATGGTGGTGCTACCGTCTCTTCCGGTATGGGTATTGTTGGTGGTGCGTTCATGGCTGTCGTTGGATGGTTGGTGTTGTAAGAAATGCACTGTGTAAATCATTCTGCGGATGTCTTCCTTCTTAATTCTTATGCGGAGGTGTATACGATGATATGTAGGAATCCTTAATGACCGGGATGTGCTCTTCTCTTTATTTACGAGTGCATGATTATGATGGGGGCTTTGGGGAGTTTTACTTTTGATAAATCAGTGGGGTATTTTTAATTCTTGTATAACTACCAAAATTTTTACTTCCTGGAATACGTACCCGAGTAAATGAGGTTTTCTACCGGTACTCTAGTCCGGACGTGAGGAAACCACCACCTGCAAGAATCGTCGTCACCGGTGCGTTCTTACTCGGGCAGCGCATGGAAAAAGCAAGTTAACTGTGCATTGACGATCCCAAAAACGAGCGAATGACCCTCCATTCAATAGATTGACACCCGTCGTATCCGAAACGCAACAACTGCAGATGCGATTGGGTATGCAGGCCATGGGTGCGTGTGTGGGTGGGTCTTGAGGGCCGATGCGGTTGGGGAAATCCAGGAACAAGCTTTCAATTGCCTGACGGGCCGTGGCTGTCAAATGGTTGGCTTAGGTTGGTTGCTGCCACACAAATCACGTGTGCTGTGTGGGGTTTTTCCCCCGAGACAACCACGTTAGATGAGGTTCTTGCGATGCGAGAAAAGAGACAGCGTTGAGCTTGTGGGGGTTCTATGGACGAGTTAGCCCTAGTGATGCCAATTGGTCCACTTGAAAATCCTTCTTAGCTCGATGTGCACTAAATATTGGCGAAGGGCAATCGAGGGGACTACCCCGTCCCTGAGTATTTTCACCAAGTTGCATCTAATTAAACTTAACGTTGTCGTTTTTCCTATAGCTAGATTATACGGTATATTAACATGGAGGGCATCCGCCAGCCGGCTGACCGTAGTACTCTACCAAACGATATCCTGACAAACGAACATTTTCAAGAATTTAGCTTCAAAAAGCGGGCCCTGGTACCTATTTTCTGGGCCTGTTTTTTTGTCGCGACTTGAGGGGAGTGGTATTGGCTTGCACGATCACGATGGCGTTTGGAACCGCAACACTTGGGGGTCCGCTTCAAAACCTTATATAGCTACTCTTGAGGGCCCTGTTTTCAGGCCCATTTCATCATCTGTTATCTAGAAACCCATGTATAAGAAGTTGTAGAAAAACACAAGGGTATACCCCATAACCGGCCAATGAAATACAAGAGGTGGAAGCCATCAGTGCAACAACTGGAGTACTTTAACGGGGTTTCTAATATCGCGAGCATGATATATTTCAACCATAGTATGGTTGGAATTGAGGACAACATGGTACAGCTCCTCGAAACCTTTTTCTAAAGGCGGATTAGCAAGGACCGAGCATGTACAAGAAAGTGTATGTGATAGTTACCATCATGGGCCTTTGCAAGCTTGGTAGTTCGGAAATCTAGCATTATGTACTGCTTGCACCAATCTCTATAGGCTCTACCTGCCCCAAATCTCTCCACATGGTCCTTTCAGTTTTCTCCCCTCAAACATACATTCAATACCCCAATCAACTCCTGTAATTTGGAGGTCTATTGAATGAGAATCCAAGTCTTTCCCGAATTCTGGAGTTGCATATACACGGCCACAAAGGATTTTATGAAGCGCCTTGTACATTTCATGGTGGTATGTGGCATCCTTTAGACGCGGGATCCCACCGGGTCCATATGATGAGGACGAAAGTTGGCCGGTTTCGAAGGATTCAATAGCTCTAATAGAGAGAGAAAATAGATCCGGATATGGCATGGTTCCCGTTGGGAATACTTTCCACGCAAGCCTGGTAGCATAGAACCTGAAACATCATCAATATTTAGAAAACCTTTGGACAGTATTCTTACCAGCTGTGAAGTGAAGACGGAAAGACAAATCTTTCCTCCGCATCATATTTTGTGCAGTAGGAATAGACTACTCCTTTTCTATGCAATTCTTTAAGGCCGCTGACTAAGTCGAAACCGGATGCTTTACCAATCTCTTCGCAATGATGCTTGGAGGTGTCTCCGTCCTGAATGATCATTTCGAGTACATTGTTCATGGTGACATCTCGACCCGTGTAAAGGGCTCGGCCAAATGGAGACTCCGCCAGATAGTCTGCTAATTTAAGGGGATTTGCGAACATCTTTTTAAGGCCATCTTTAAAAGAGATATGAGGATTCCTACGTAATTCGTCTCGGAACAACTGTGTACTATTAGCTTCTATCACACATGCAACGCTAGAGACGATAATACCCATCGGCAACATAGAACATACATTATATAACTGATAAGTGAGCGATGACAAAGCACCGCAGTGGCCGTCAGTGATGATATGTAGATACTTTAGCAATTCTTTTTCGACAATCATTTCACCTGTTGAAAACGAGGCAAGAGTTCTCTCTATCAAGTCCATAGCCTCATCTTTAGCCATAAGGAGTCCAAAACGTGATTCTTTTGAAGGGTATAATCCAATCCGCTGGTTAGACATCAAAAATAGAGGTGCTGCTGTAGTATTAATGAGTTGGACAGGCATTCTACCGGCAGACCCGAAAGAAGCAAACATTATGACAATTGGACCCAGTCTAGGACGAAGAGACTTCAAGAAGTCAGACCAGAGTTAGTGATCCCAGTACGAGTCTTGAGATTCATCGAATAAGATCACATCCTTAGAAGCTTGGGATGCAAGGATGGAATAGGGTATATCTGTTATCGACTCGAGTTGGCGAGTATACCCGGCGGATTCCATAACATCGTTCTCGGCCCACGCAGTGATGGTGAATACATTGTAGCTGGGGTCATTAATGCAGATATAATTCGCCAATATTGTTCGTAACGTTGTCTTGCCGCTAGCGGGGGAGCCGCGGATATGAAGAAGCCGAACTTCTTTTGCGGTATTCCACAGCTCTGGCCATTTCTTTGCGTGGACAAAAGACGTCTAGTGAAATGTCAGAAGAAACCCAAAAAGTATCAGAGAAGCAGGTTAAATATACCTGGCAGAGGAACAGATCCATCCCACTTGGCGTCCATTGTACGGATTCGTTTTGGTCTAGTGTTGAAGGTGGAATTCGCGACGGACTTTGCCTTGGTTGGTGCCTGGCATGGTGTCGAGGAGGGTGGAGGGAGAGGGAGGAAGAGGATGAGAAGGAGAAGGATGATAGGCAGCTGAATCAGACCTTCCTCCTCCTCCTGACGAGTACTTGGTAGTGTAGTGTAGCATCGTAGGCAACAGGCAAGCTTGGGAAGTACTGATCCTTGTAGGTACGGGGGACTTTCCTTTGGCTAAAGTTGAGAGCTGTCATTTAAATTTGCGAGATATAAGCTTTTTGACTTTTTTCGTACCCGGTGGCGATGACGGTTGGGGTTACAACAAAATTAGATTCGGTTGTTGGGCTAGTATATGGCAGCTTTTGACATCTCTTGGCACATGCGTGCACGAATGAATGATTGATACTAAGTAGGTCCCTACCATATAATTGCTAAAGGTAGTTGAAGAAAGTAGCGTAAGAACTAGGGCTTCACTAAAGTACGCTCACTTCGGGCCATATGGAGCGCTGGAATGGTGTTGGTGTTTCGGAAGTCGCGCAGCCAGAAACAGTCCTAGTTGTTCAGACGTGGCGAGTGAAAGGGTGTGATCTTGCCGTCTGGGAAGTAGGCTGTTATGGAGAAGCGTGGGGACTCAGACCAGTAGTTTCGTCGTAATTTGTGGTGAAAGATGTGCTCAACCGGGACATTGGAAGTCTTTCCAGTCAGCGCTGTGTATCTTCATTGGGATAGATGAGGTACCACTCGAGGTTGCAATCCGGTCAACACCAGCCCGAAACACCCCGACTTAGCACTTCTGCAGCTAGCTCGTCCTCTCACTTCCAATCTTTGAATCAATTGCTTCCACATCATATCCCGCTAATGAGAGATAGAACGAAACATTCTTGCCCCGGAGACGTTTCCCCAAGCGTTATCGCCTGCCCAACTTTATTGAACGGCGTGAACCGCTCTCCCAATCCGCCGCTCCCAGATTGTGCTGCGTGAATATTTAATGGCTGTATTTTGACATATCCCCCCACTGCATGGGAGAAACTATATGAAACCCCAACAGATCGGTGTCCGAGTGAGGTGATTGCCGCAACGTATGTTAAACGTGTGCGGAATGTTTGAGGTTGTGCATGAGAAATTTTGGTGAGGGTGGTTCTGGCGATATTGCAATCCAGTGGTGGTTGGGGGGAGATTCCGGCTCCTTTCGATGACGGACTGTGACTGATACCACGTCGTTGAAGGTGGGTTCGATGCCCTATCAGCTGGTTATATCTAAAGCAGAATGGGTATGCACAGTGGTTACGGTTGGTGTCTCGATCGTGGATTTATCTTGTCGGGCAGTGACCCATCTAGTTGTATATATCTAACTTCTGCGAATTCGACTTTGAATTCCTCGCGGAAGAGCCATATGCCATCTCAAGATTTCATTTTTGTTTGAAAATGATGATCTTGTGGATCACGGAAGACTTTAAAGGTGAGGCTCAAATGGCAGCGTTTTGGTTTTGCTTCCCATAAGGTCTTTATATCGTTGGGTATTGAAGAGATGGATGTGCATGCAACGTAGGTATGTGCCTCATCCGAAGCTGGAGATTCTGACTGGACATATTGTTCCGGATGCAGTATGTGAGCTGCATTGAAATGTTTCTTCATGCAGCGAACGCGGCTATTTGCATGCGTATATTGAAGAGCCTATAGTGGCGTCCGTCTGAATAGTGAACATTCGCAGCTGGGTTCCTCAGTAATTGCTGACTGGGTTGCTGTTGTGGAGTAAGTTAAGTTCTGACAAAGGCTGGAAGAGGGTCCGGTCCCTTGGCACTGTATTCCGACCCTCATCGTTTTCACCAAGGCACGTAATTTGAAGCACTCAGTCCGTGTCAGTGGCTTGCGCCCTGGGCTCGTTCATGCGCCTAGGTAAGCTCGTACACCTCCCTGTGGTATGAGGGGCTGGCATGTGAGCACCATGTTTGCTCCTTCTCTCACTTTCGCTCCACTTCTCCTCCACCATTTCTCATCCACTTTCCTCCACCTCTCCTCCACATTTTCTCTTCCTCCACCCTTCATCCTCAGGCACCAAAGAAGGTTGCATCAAGGTACGCTTGCTGCCTCATCAACGATTAATCGAACCATGATTAACTAACTATTCTTTTAGATACTTGTGATTCTTACACATACTCCCTTGCTCGTCTTGAGTACTGGTGGAGTAGATTAGCAAGACTTGGGTGTCATATCGCTCATCCCCAGCATCAAAGGGAAGCTTGCATCATCATCAAGGGGACGGTATGCTTGCTACCTCATCTAGTTTGGTCGAACCATGGTTGACTGCCTATTTTTCTTTAGATAATCCGTCATGGAAGCTGCCAAGGCCGACGAGGTCGTTTGTGCCATATCCGATGATATCACTCATCGTGAAGCTGCCCAGGCCGAAGACCTCACACGTCTTAAGGCTGCTGTCGAAGAACTGGGTCGAAGGGAAAAGTTTGAGAAGAAATGGGTTGCGGAAATGCTTCTCCAACTCGTCGAACCCAATGGCCAATTAACTGTGGTTGATGTGCTCAAGCAGATCCTAGACTCTACTGAAACTATTCAAGTATACCTATCAAAACGCGTTCAAAGAGCCCAACTGACTTATGTTTTGCAGATCAACGCAAGCAATGCCAAGATGGGAGAAATTTTGAAGTTGTTTTCGCTGAAGGAGGCGAAGCAGATTTGGACCCTTCTTTCGAATGAGGAGCACGATGTACCCAGCTTCGTGTGTAAGCACCACCTTGAGCATTTATGTTTTATTCTTTGATGCTGATTGTTTGACAGTTCAGATGATCCAAGAGTTTGAGATTGCCAATTACGACATGGACAATGAGGCTGCTTGTAGAACACGAGCTGAATACTTAATTGTTCCGGCTATTGCCCAGGCCCGTCGAAACGCTCCTATGAAAAGGCAAAGAACGGATTCTGGCTACACCACTCCCTCATCTCCATCGTCTCCTTCAGGTCCGCAAACTCCAAGGAAATCTAAAGATGAGCACCAACCCCAAGAGTTGGTTATTTCCCCGGAGATGGAGCTCAGAGTCGAGCTTTCTCACCCAATTACTAAAAAGCCTTACGTGGTGACTGGCAAAGCAGACTGGGCCGCTGGTTATGATACCAGACCCACGGTTTCAAATGGAACCGTTCTTATTTGCGTCGAAGCTAAAAATGCTTGCACATTTTCGCGTGCTGCTTCCCAGCTCCTTACCTACATGGCCATGTGCCGACACACGAGGCGGCAGAAAATCAATTCCAACATCCAAGGCTTCGCTACCGATGGACGTCTCTTCCAATTCTCCTGCATTGACAACGCTGGTCTCCTCCACAGCAGCAAAGTTCTGGATACAAAAGACCCTAAAGAGCTGAAAACCGCCTACAACTGGATTGTGTCACAATTAGAGGTCGCCATCTTCTCTTCGGCTACTACCACTCCGCTCAAAGGAGATAAGTTAGAGAGGATGGCTGATGCCAGGAACTACGAGAACGGAATCTTTGCTCAGCGCTTTTCAAAGATTGAACCACCAAAGATTTACTTCAGTGACGAACCAGGTGACCAGCCCAATCTCAAGCTCAAGAAGAGGTCGATTTTCTGAGTCCTCAGCTTGTTTCTGTATCATAGTACGGTGGGTTTCTTTTCTTTCTGCTTCTGCATAATACGGTGTATTTTTTTTTTGTTTGGGACATTTGTTTGTTCTAGGTATTCTTTCTACTTCTGCTTGCTGTAAAGGCATTGAGAAAGATAAGTCGGAGAGGGTGGCTGATGCCAGGAACCCGTTGCAACACACTTTCAATCACCTCATCATTCAACTTTTAATGAATACACATCATAATATCAACTATCGTTAAATTAGTACTCATCGTAACATCAATGACAACCCATCATAACACAAATGACGACTCATACTTAGCGACTCATACTTAGAGTCATCTGTCTAGTCAATGCACTTATCATCAATCTTTATTTACTACTCATCGTTAGCTAAATCACTCATCATCTAAAAACTCATCTCTTCACATACCTTTAATATTATCATTTCAGTTGCGTCCCATCCAACTAGTCTTTTTAATCCTCCCCTTTTTAATCCTCATATACCAGTCATCACGATTCCGATATACTTCTTCAATTGTCACCTCCTTACGACTACCGTCCCCTGCGTCGGCAATCCATAGCCCTCCAACAACCTGTTCAGTTCCTGCGAATTCGCCCTGTCGATATCATCCTGCGTCATCGGAAAGTTCTCTACATCCTCGTTACGTGGCGTCCTCAGCGCAATCAACTGAGCATTCGTCGATATCGCCAGCGAACTGTTAGTTAGTCTCGCTACCGCATTGTAGTCACTATTTTAGACAATCAGATTTTAAAGGTTAGAGTAATCAATAGAATACTATACTCACGCCGCCTCGAGACGCGTCATCATTGTCCGTTGCATGTCTGCCATCTCACGTCGCATCGCCCTGAGCTCTTCCAGTATCTGTGCCCCACCGTCTAGTGCAGGCACATTCCTCATCCTGCCCAAGTTCATCGCCAGCTCCAACGTCGCGCGGCCGACATTACTCATCGTCTCCTCCATCGCCTCAAAGTCTGGTTGTTCACGTCCTCCGTTGTCTGCGTCGGCCATCGTATTCTTGTCGAGAAAAAAAAGATTTTAAATGAGGTGTGGGTGACGGGGATTGGTGTCACTAGGGGTTTAGAAGTGGCTCTAAAGGGGTATAGAGAGGAATAGCGTGAGGGGAGCTATGTAGGGGACGCGTATCTTGTATTTGGTAATACGAGTGATGACCGGGCAGACCTTCGACTGACCAGACTTGTAGAGTGGGTGGGTGGAGGGCGTGTGCGAAGTAGACCAACGGGTGGGCGTCACGGTCAGCACCTAGGGGGTCTCGTTAAGCCGCTTCTGGCCGCGCATGGTCCGTGCACTTTCGCTTCGAACAGCTTAGCTGGGAAGTAGAGTAGCTGAACGGCAGCCCTTCAATTTATGGATCAGCTGCAGTGTTTAGTACAGATACTCAATTCAACAACCCAAAAGCCACGACACCACATACGAGCTCACAATCACCAAAGCTCTGTCTGTTTCCTTCAGAAAAGTTGTTCTCAGCAATTCCCCTTTTCCCGTGACTCATACCATCAAATCCAGAACTATGCGAGTAAGTTACTCACCTACCCGCTGTCTACCTATAGCTAACAGCTACCAACACAGCTCGACTACAGCGTCGAGAAACCGCTCAATCGAGAGCCCCCGACCAGGGACCTAGTCGGAACCTTCATCACCAAAGCAAGCACCGCATATGACAGGAACCACGGGTCAGAATCCTTCTTCACAGTTTTAAAAACAACACTCTGACAGCTCCGTATCAGCCCTCTACCACACATCAACGGCGAAACCTTCCTCCTACACATCGACGGCGCCATTTCAAAGCCCATAGAACTATCAATTGCAACTCTCCGCAATTCCTTCCCGCAGCACGAAGTGATAGCCGCACTCCAAGTACTATCTCAAACACTCCCCAATCCATACCACTAGCTAACCCCCAAAAGTGCGCTGGCAACCGTCGCCACACAATGCGAACAAAAGTCAAAGAAGTAGACGGACTCGACTGGAAAGACGGGGCTGTATGTAACGGTATCTGGCGGGGCCCCCTCCTCTCCGACATCCTCACCCGCTCCGGTCTCACAGTCTCCCCCGAAAATGGCCACGTCCACTTCAACTGCTTCCAAACCGCCGTCCAAGACGACACCCACTACGGCAGCTCAATCCCTCTTTCCCGCTGCCTCGACAAATCCAAGAACGTGATTCTTGCCCTAGACGTGCGGGTCCCCTCGCCCCCAAAACAAAAACTAGACTCTCACAGAATCACACACTAGATGAACGGCCGTCCTTTAACCATAAACCACGGCTTCCCGCTGCGCGTCGTGATCCCCGGCGTCGCAGGCGCGCGGTGGACAAAGTGGCTTGACCGAATCATAGTAACAACGCGAGAAAGCGAAAACTTCTATATGCAGCGCGATTACAAGATCCTGCCCCCATGCGTGGTGACGAAAGAACAGGCGCGCGACTATTGGCCCAAAGTCCCCGCGATCCAGGGTATGCCTATTAACTCCATTGTTGCATACCCGGAACCCGGTACAGCCGTCTCGGCCGATATTCATGGCGAACTCGAAGTGTGTGGGTATGCGCTCCCGCAGGAGGATGCTGGCCCTGTGATCAGAGTCGAGGTCTCGTCAAACCTGGGGGAGACGTGGTGTGAGGCCGAGATTGTATTTCCGCCCAGGAAGGAGCTGGAGTCGGAGGAGGGGAGGGAAAAATATAAGTGGGCGTGGGTAATCTGGAAGTATAAGATGCCCAAGCACCAGGTACAGCGGATCACGAAGGAGACCAAGATCTGGAGTCGAGCGCTGGATCTTGGGGGGAACAAACAGGACGGAACGATCCCGTGGAACTATCGCGGCGTTGCGTATAATGCGTATGGAGAAACAGAGAGTTTACAGGTCGAGGGTGTGGAGAAGCTCATGAACGGCATTGGTGGGCTGAAGCTTTGATTAGAGATATCGCTTTCGTTTTGTAGCTCTGACGTATAGAATAGTAGTAGTTAATAGAAATAGCATACTCCCGGATGATGTCCAATGTTCCTTTATCCTCATTCCTTTCCTTTGTTCTTCCATTGTACCATATCCCCCCTTTCCATTCCCTTCCCTCCTACCCTCACTCCTCACTACACTAACAATGAACCTCAACCGCATCTCCTTCGCCAACATTAAAAACATTCTCCTCCATTCCCCGGCGGCAATGGCAGTGCACCATACCGTCCTTCTCATCGTGTGCGCTATGCTATTTCTCAGACTTGTCAACTCAGTATCTGGCGGGGGGATGGGAGATGTCAAATGGTCTCATGTGAGGTATTCGCTCGTTATTGGGGGGAGGTGGGAGGTGCTTGCGTATGAAGTTGTCGAGAGGGTGAGGGTGGGGAAGTAAAGTAATGGAGAAGGATCTATGTCTTCAGTAAATCAACCTCCACAAACAAATACATCACAAGACGACGACGGAGCGTTGGTTTTATAGTTATAAATTGTCAAAGTCTTCCAAACTACAAAACCCGCAAAAGCAAAAACAACCACACGCACGAAAAGGCACACAAAAAAATCAACGCTCAAAAACACGCACGCACGCAACACGCAATGCAAAAAATCCGAAACAGAAAAAAAAAGGCCCCAAACGTAAAACAACAGATTCCGCCATTGCTTTTTTTCCCCCCAAAGAAAAAAACAACAAAACCCACCTGCACCCATTACAAGCGTGTGACTTGCCATGGGTGCTACATACATAGATACATACATTTGTCGCGCAAAAAGATGAGTGGGAAAACGCAAGAGTTAAAGGAGCGTAAGGGAAAAACCGACTGCGCCCATAAAGAACCCGGAAACCTCCAGAAGCCAAAAAGAAATACCAAGGAATACCTACACACTACACTACTCCTGATCACTCCCGCCGTACAGCGATGCCGCATCGACATCGAACCCCGGTTGCTGCTCGTCCAACTCAAAATCCAGCTCCGACGACGGCGGGAGCGGGATCTTGGCTGCGATCGATACTTCGTCTTCCGATTCGTGCTCGTGCTCACTCTCCCATACCACCCATCCGGGACTTCCAGGACTCTTGGGTGTTGTTGCGACCTGATCTTCTGATTCTGATTCTGATTCTATGTCCACGGACTTCTTGGTAGGAGGCTTGAACTCGGGGAAGTTCTCGCTCACCAGTGTCGGTAGCTTCTCCTTCTCCTTCTCCTTCTCCTTCTCCTCCACTGGCGCAGACGCGGCGGTTTTCTTCTCGGGCTCAGGGAGGGCAAGGAGTAACTCCTCCTTCTGCATTTCCCGGAGCGCCTCACGATGTTCGCCCATGTCTCGACGCGCGACGCGACGATGCTGTTGCGGGATCGCCTTGTCGACGACGTCGACGCGCATGGCGTTCCCGCGTTCGACGGGGGAGATGGCAAGGAGTTCTGCTAGACGCGCGGGGGAAATGTTTTCCTTCCCTTTCTCCTGCAGCTCGCTCGTGTCTGAGCCTGCGTCCGAGTCGTCGGAGATATCGAGTGTGTGTGTGGAGTGCTCCATCAGGTTCTGCAGCGTCTCCTCTGGCGAGTCTTCGTAGATGTCGAATTTCCAGGAGTCAGGGATGTTTGCGGCGATGAGGGGGGGCGCGTCGTCTTTGCGCGTGACAACCTCGGTTTTGACAGGGATGGTGAAAAGGGAGGGACGCGAGATGACTGAGGCAAGGAGAGAGTCGATTGAGGACGGGGAGGATGCAGAGCCAAAGTATGATGAGGGAGGATCGACGCGTTTATACGCGAGCGGGCTGCGCTTGTTGGCACGGCCAGAACCTCGGCGGGGGGAGGGCGCGCGGATACGGGCTGCTGCGCGGCGGGGCGGCGAGGGTTGTTTGGGTGATGATGAGGGGGAGACTTTTTTGGCGACGCTGAGAGGCTTCAGGATCGTGCGCGCAGGCTTGCCGAATGTGGATTTGGCAAAGGAGGCCTTTTCAGCGAATGCGCCGTTGCCGCCACGGCCTTTGAGGGGTACAATGGTGTTCGCGCGTGTATTTGTGACATCGACGAGGGTTCCAAAGGCGCGCTTTGGTGCGCGAGGAACAGGCGCTGAGGAAACAGCGGATTTTAGAACTGCATTGAGCGCTGGTGGTAATGCGGACTTGACGCGCTTGGACGGGGATGCTGCAAATGCTGGCGACGGGTCGGAGTTCTCGTCGCTGTAAGAGCGCTTGGTGGCGGTCAGGAATGTGGCGGCGACACCTATTGCTGGTACTGTTTCAGAAAGGGTAGATCGGTTATGAAAGAGCGCTGAGTTGGTAACTGGCAAGGATGATTGGAGAGGGTGCGCTCATGTAGGTGGTTACCCATCTGCAGATTGACAGAAGAGGCGGTATTTGCGGACATTTCTGGGATACGTGCCTGAGGAGATTTGGGGGGGGGGTGGAAATCAGGGTGGCTGGGGAATCGCAAAACATCTCAGAAGGCGGGGAATATAGAGTGTTGGACTAGGAGAAAGAGAGAAAGAGGTGAAGCTCACAGCTATTCCTATTGAGTGAGTTGGCCCCTCGTAGCCGGTTTGATTTCATCGGCTTCACGGGTGAGAGATGGTGTCTGCGCGACGGAGAGGCGAGTATTGTTGGTGAAGACATTGTGGACGAGTGAATGGGTGGGAACGCGTGACCCGCCGCGAGTAAAGAGCGACGAGAAGTTGAACTGTGTGGACTAGAACGAGACTCGAAGTGAGCTGGGTGGAAAAGAACCGTTGCTGTCTGTTCCTGTCCTTTATTGCGCTGCGCAGATGTGTGGAGTCTTGCTCACAAGCCGTTGAAAAGAGAGCAGATACTGTAGACAAGTGGTGGGGGGGGGTGTCGTTGCTGCTTCGGGGGGAAGGTGTACTATTTAGAAGCCACACGGACATACACCCTTGGCAACGCTGCACGACACGATAGGCACAATTTCATAAGGGGGTGAGATTTCACCCTCCGCTTCGCTACGAGAACCGCGTAAAGTAGCTGAGATCCTCCCCCACCTCTGCCCAACGTGCGATATCGATGCCTTGCAGAATCGATGAGACGAATTAGATACAGCAATCCATAAGACGTCAGCTATCGAGCAGAAGACCGTCCAGTCGCACAAAAGAAGGTATCATATCGAATGCTTTCGAGTTCCACTTCCCCCCCCAGCCACCCGAATTTCCGAGGGCCCTCGGATCATTTGGGTCTGCTCTCCGCTCCGGATAAGAGCTCCCCCCCTCTCTCTTCAGTTACAATAAATCACAAGATACGTTGCAGACCAGAAACACTAGTATCTAAACTTCCCAGAAGCGCTGAAGCCGACAAATAGTCCCAACGCTATATGGTGCGTTGTAGAGTTCGTTCCAGAACCCACCGTTGAGGATCGTAGGTACCTCGACTGAACTGAATGGTCACAAGACCCCTCTGCTTCAGTTCTTGCAGATAGAAAGAATTCCAGTTGCTTCTCGTGCTGCAAATGTCACTCGGGCAATTTACCTGATGCTGGTTGGGATGCTTATAATTTCTATAAAAGTTCCAAAATGACATCGACCCCTGCCGGCTTTTATTTTTACACGTCGCAATGCGGTTGTTTGATCCATCCTGGTGGGAAAGAATGTTGAGTTACCGCCGCTTCAAGGGGTGTCGTTCAGAAATGTGTGGTGCGGATTGGGGCTCGTTCGCGCGCTCAAATGCAGCGACACTGCCACCATCACGGCACAGCTGCAGGTATCGGTCGAGTATTGGTGCATTTTTCAATTGGACTGGCCTTAATTTGCGGGCATGATTTTGTAAAGTACGCACAAACAATTCAAACTAATAAATTTATAACGTTCTCACCCGCGAAACTATACCAGGGTTAGGTGTGAAAAAAATCTTAGAGGCTCATGAGTGTGCCCCTCCTTCACCCCGCCATAGCCAGTCCCGCCATCCCCGCAAAACGACACACACGCCACAGGAATGGCCTCCTCTGCTGCCGAGTTTCTGGCTCTCCCAGGATCACCAGCGTACTCGCCCTTCCGTCTGGCCGAATTGAAGGAATCGCTCAATGCGTCATTGGGAAGAGCTGGGCCGAAAGTTACGGATGTGAACTCAATTCACGTCTACTACGTGTCCGGAAAGAACAAGGAGGCTGTCGCGCAACTGAAGAAACCGGATTCGGAAGAGCGGGCGATTTTGGACAAATTGGTGGTGTATGCTATCAAGTCAACAGAACTTGGATACGACACCGAGACTGAAACTTTGGTAAAGGCTTTAGGCGGAGAAGAAGCGAAGGATGGGAAAAAAAGATTGCTGCTATACGTTGTGCCGAGGAAGGGGACAATCAGTCCTTGGTCCTCTAAAGCGACTTCAATTACTGCAGTTTGTGGGTTGGGAGAGGTTGTGCAACGCATTGAGCGTGGTGTATTGATCTCGCTGGTGTTTGATGGAGAGTACAAGGATTCGGAAGGGCCATACCCTTTCGCAGATGCTCTGCATGATCGTATGACACAGGTGGGTGCACTTCTGCGGCCTACCAATTGGCCTCATATTAACAGATTATTCGCAGACTCTCGAGCCATATCCCCCAAGCTTCGATACTTTGTTCGGCACTCATGCCCCACTTCCTGTAGGCCAGGTCGACCTCCATTCTTCCTCTGCTACTCCTCGAGAGTCTCTCGAAGCTGCCAACAAGGTGCTTGGACTTGCTCTCGACGGTTCAGAGATCGACTATCTCCTGGATGCCTTCTCGAAGACCGGCGCCTGTCCTCGCAATCCCTACGATGTAGAGCTTTTTATGTTTGCCCAAGTTAACTCTGAGCACTGTCGTCACAAGCAATTCAACGCATCATGGACAATCGACGGCGAAGAGAAGCCCCATTCCCTGTTCTCGATGATCAGGAACACCCACAAACTGAATCCGGAATATACCATCTCTGCGTATTCCGACAACGCGGCCGTTCTCGAAGGAAACGAAGGAGCTTTCTGGGCGCCCAACCCTAGGACTAATGTTTGGGAAGCGACAAAGGAGGACGTATATATTGTCACAAAGGTGGAGACTCATAATCACCCTACCGCGGTTTCACCATATCCGGGAGCTGCGACTGGGTCCGGCGGAGAAATCCGTGACGAAGGTGCTGTGGGTCGGGGTTCCAAGCCTAAGGCCGGCTTGTCAGGCTTTAACGTCTCCGACATGTTGATTCCGGGCCATGCCCAACCTTGGGAACTCGATGTCGGAAAGCCCAATCATATTGCAAGTTCATTGGACATCATGCTCGAAGCTCCAATCGGTTCCGCAGCCTTTAACAATGAGTTTGGAAGACCTTGCACCATGGGGTACTTCCGCACACTCACGACCACAGTCCCTGTTGGCGAAGAACAAGAGATTCGAGGATATCACAAGCCCATTATGATTGCTGGTGGACTTGGGACAGTTCGACCCATCCACGCGATGAAGTTGGCCGAGTTGATTGAGCCTGGTGCATATCTTATTGTTCTTGGAGGACCGGCAATGTTGATTGGTCTCGGAGGTGGAGCTGCTAGTTCTATTACCTCTGGAGAGGGTTCCGTTGATCTGGACTTTGCGTCAGTCCAGCGCGGGAATCCCGAACAGCAACGACGAGCGCAGATGGTCATTGATGCTTGCGTCGCCCTTGGGAAGGATAGTCCTATCCGGTCTATTCATGACGTTGGTGCCGGTGGTCTTTCTAATGCACTTCCTGAGCTTGTACACGACGCTGGAATGGGTGCGAAGTTCGAGCTGCGGAAGGTTGAGAGCGCAGACAAGGGAATGAGTCCGCTACAAATATGGTGCTGCGAAGCACAGGAACGGTATGTCATGGCAGTTTCGGAGGACGGACTGAAGACGTTCGAAGCCATCGCGCAGAGAGAGCGCTGTGGTTTCTCGGTTGTCGGCAGAGCGGAGGGTGGAAAGGAAGAGGACCAAAGGTTGGTTTTGACAGACCGTGATTCTGAGAAGAATCCCAAAGTTATCGATCTACCGATGAGCACACTATTTGGTAAGCCACCAAAGATGAAGCGCAATGTCGCGAGCCGGAAGCTACAGCTGCCCCAATTCGATAATTCTCTGAAATCATACCTTCCTGAGGTTTCGGAAAATAAGCTAGTCAACGAGGCCGTGGGCCGCGTAATGTGTCTACCCGCAGTTGGCTCGAAGAGTTTCCTGATTACTATCGGTGACAGAACCGTTACTGGTCTTATCACCCGGGATCAGATGGTTGGACCATGGCAGGTACCTGTTTCCGATGTGTCCGTCACTGCCACTGCTCTCGTGGAAGGAATTAGGACTGGTGAATCTATGGCCATGGGTGAGAAGCCTACGCTGGCTCTGATTTCTCCAGCCGCTTCAGCACGGATGGCCGTTGCGGAATCCTTGATGAATCTTATCGCATCAGACGTTCAGGATGGAATTTCCCGCGTGCGTCTTTCTGCGAATTGGATGGCAGCTGGTAGTCACGCCGGAGAGGGTGCTGCGTTGTATGAAGCTGTCGAAGCCATTGGAATGGACCTTTGCCCCAAATTGGGTGTTAGTATTCCGGTCGGCAAGGATTCCATGAGCATGAAGATGAAATGGAATGAAAATAGAACTGTAAAGGAAGTTACTGCGCCCATCTCGCTCGTCATCACCGCATTCGCTGCTGTTGAGGATACCACCAAGACCTGGACACCTCAGTTGAAGCGCATTGAAGGAAGCAAGCTAGTGTTTATTGACTTGGCCAAGAAGAATATGGCCATGGGAGGCAGTGCTATTGCTCAAGTGTTCAAGCAGGTTGGAAATGCGGCGCCAGATGTTAGAGACGTTGAGGAGTTCAAGGCCTTCTTTGAGGCTTGCAGGCAGGCCCGCAAGAGCGAATTGGTTGAAGCTTATCATGACCGGTCAGATGGTGGTCTCTTCACAACTATTGTTGAAATGGCATTTGCAGGACGTGTTGGTGTTGATGTCGATCTGAAATCATACTCCAAGAGCTCCAGTATCGAGGACATCGTCCCTGCACTATTTAATGAGGAACTTGGAGCTGTATTCCAGGTTCGGGAGTCCATGTTAGCTGCGTTCACAAGCACATTTACCGCGGCTGGTGTATTAAAAGATAGCATCCATACTCTCGGCACTATCAAACTTGTCCCCTCCGGCCAGGAAATCACTTTCACCTACGGCACCAGCACTGTCTTTTCTCAATCACGTGGAATCTTGCAACAAGCTTGGGCTTCCACCTCCCATGCCATGCAGCGTCTCCGAGACAACCCTGCCTGCGCGGATGCTGAATACGCCGTCATCCTTGATGACGCCGACCCTGGCCTCAGCTATAACCTCACATACACTCCCAGCACGGTCCTTCCCGCACCCAGCACGCAGAAGCCCCGCGTCGCCATCCTCCGTGAGCAAGGTGTCAACTCTCATGCTGAGATGGCCTTCGCCTTCCATATTGCCGGTTTCGAGCCCGTCGATGTGCACATGACAGATATCATCACAAAACGTGTCTCCCTTGCCGATTTTAAGGGTCTCGCAGCATGCGGTGGTTTCTCGTACGGAGATGTCCTCGGCGCTGGTGCAGGCTGGGCCCACTCGGTTCTCCTACACCCCGATACTCGTGCTGAGTTCGAGACCTTCTTCAACCGCCCCGATACTTTCGCACTTGGTGTCTGCAATGGTTGCCAATTCTTTTCTCGTCTGAAGAGCCTCATCCCCGGTGCTGAAGACTGGCCTGTATTTGAGCGCAACGAGAGCGAGCAGTATGAAGCACGCATGTGCATGGTAGAGACATCATCACCTTCTGAATCTCCCTCCGTATTCCTCGACAAGATTGCAGGCTCATCACTCCCTATTGCTGTCGCTCATGGAGAGGGCCGTGCGGTGTTTAGTTCTTCTGAAGATTTAGAGAGCCTCGAGAATCGCGGTGGTGTTGTGGTGAGGTATGTGGATAATGAGGGTAAGAGGACCGAGAGGTATCCTTTTAATCCTAATGGATCTCCGAACGGTATTGCAGGTGTGCAGAGTAGGGATGGAAGGGTCCTTGCTATGATGCCGCATCCTGAGAGGACGGTGCTCGCGGGAACTGGAAGCTGGGTTTCAGAGAGTCTGGATAAGGAAAGGGTTGGAGCTTGGGCTGCATTGTTTAAAGGTGCGAGGAACTGGGTGGGATAGATTTGGATTTGAATAGGCGTTGGGTTTTGGGAGGTATTTGATGGGATCCGGATTGGATAGGCAAAAAAGGGAAAAAGTGCTAGATACTTTAAGTAGATGTTTTGTATTTAGTGAGGTCTTGGTTAATGATAGGAATATCCCAGTCTGCCTCGGCTCGTTCATATGTCTTGCCTGTCGCCTTCTTACGTACTACCACCACCAGCATCGAAATAAGGACAGGAGTACCGGTACTGGTGAACTTCAGTAGTAGTCCAATGGTTGCTTGTAGCTAGTTCCCGAGGATCTCAAAACGCAAACTAGGCGAATCTGTTTACTAAGGACTACTCAAGCAGGTACAAAAATTTCATGTTACACCCGTACCTAACGGTCCAAATCCAAACACCCCAATTCGTGATCACGTTGTCGTCAGTCATAATCCAAAATTGTTCCGAACTCCAGAATCCCAAAAGAACGCCATCCAAATTTCCACCTACCACCCAAGCATCTTCCAGAATTTCCCCGACCACCCCTTCTGCTCCACCAGCTCTACATCAAAAGCACCCTCATTTCTCCCTTGAAGCACCCTCATTTCGTTACTCCTCTCCCTCAACCAAGCCTCCACTTCTGGCCTGACTCGAGCAATTCCACCCTGGCTATGGAGCCCACGTCCCGTAATAATCAGCGTCCGGAGTACCCCATGCTCTTTGCAGGCCGCTACATGCTGCTCCACCCTCGCCAGCGCCTCAACCACAAATAGCCCATGTAAATCCACCCTCTTCAGCCCGCCAGCTTCGTCCCCTCCTCCGGAAAACCAGCCGGAGAAGAAGCTTCGCTGCTTCTTGGGTGCGAGCGAGGGGCTGAGAGTATTATTTTCAGCAAAGATCTTTTCGGCTGCGAGCGCGTGGAGCCGTGTTTGTTCGGCGCCGTGTTGCTTGGAAAGGTCGGACAGTGCTTTAGCTTCCTTTTTGCGGCCGTCCCGCCATGCTGCTTGGGATTGTTCGCTATAGGAGCGCCGGAGGGTGTCAGACGCGAAGGCGAGGTCGCGAAAGTCTTGACCGCTTAGAGAGTGTGTGGGAGTGCTGGCGAGCTGGCCCATAGCTAGGTGACGGTTATGTGAGAGAAAGCGTGAGTTTCGCGCGCGAAGTGAATGGTTTCGGTGGCTGGTTTTGGGTCAGGCTCTATCGAACAGAAGGAGGTGGGTGGTGGCCTGGACATCGTTGCTCAGCTGAGCTGCAGGTTACCGCCGAGAGTATTTGTGGATGAGTGCAGGAAAGACGTGGTCCATGTTAAGTGGATTAGGGTTTATACCACAATCGGGTGATCATCAAAGAGTGTCCCTGCCCCGCCTAAGGGAGCCGCAAACTGATCTCCACCGCTGCGCATATCTTCTTCAGTTTGCCAGTTGAAGTATGACGACCCAGACATCGTTATTATGCGAGGATTGCACGCGAGATATTCATCCCACAAGGGAACACGCGTGTGGAAACCACACAGTACCCCGAAAAATGTTTCCATACTTCTGCTGATTCTCTCTCAAAGTTGACCCAAACTCACCTCCAGCTCCTTCAAGCGTGTGTTGCTCACAAGCTCGCCATATCTTCCCCGGCCGCGTAAATTTACGTGAAATTTCGTCTCCTCGTGTATTATATGAGTAGCTCACTATTGTGCTCTGAAGTGTGAGGGCCTTGGTAGTCACGTGATTCGAATCGATTTTCATTGGTGGGAAATAAACAAATGCCATGGGGATTGAATGAAGTGACCAGACAGTGACCAATGCAGCAGCAGCAGGAAGAGGAGAAGGAGGACGAGGAGTAGGAGTAGGAGGAGCAAGTGTCATGGGTGGGAGTTAGTTGCTGGAGGAGGAGTGAGTCCTATTATCGCGTATACGACGACCTGATGGCCGAGAGCAAGAAAAGCCGTGTGATGTGGAGACATTACACCCAAAAGAGTAGAGCCGAGTAATGAAAGTTGGGTAACGCGAGGTTGAGAAATTTACCCTGAAGTAAACTTCAGAGCATAGTAGGGATGACGAATCCATTAATTACTTAAGTACTGTACCAAAAAAGCCCCGTTTATTGATGCCGAGTTAATGCAGTATTAATGTTGAATTCTTTATAAATGTATACATCGGCTGAACTTGTGGGGTATTTCAGGATTTGCAACAATATCAATTTCACAATAATATAGCACAGAAGACTACATTAGATGGTACATTGATGCCACATTGATGCTGGATTGCTGTCATATTCAAAATGATGTGCATTGAGATAAATAGTAGAGTTATACTACATTACTTCCACATGTGTATATTTTGCACATGCTTGCACATGACTGCACATGACCACACATGCCTGTATATATCTGATGGCTCACTTCCAGGTGGTACCATTCTGGCTGACTGACATGGTAAAACAATATCTCTGGCATGATTTGAATCTGTTTCAGTGGGTATTTTACACACCTACTAACCACTGTACTATGTATGTAGTTTGCTGAATATAATATTATATTAGGGCTATTTGTAGGTATACTGGTTTATTCTGTCACATCATTGCAACAAGAATGTGGAATACCTGCCACATCTATGCAAATGCTCAATGCTGCTCAATTGACCAATATTATCCCATTCAACTAAATACTCAATCATTTACAATGTCATATTTGCTGGTATCTTGCATTATTGTGGTATTTTGAGCTATTCCCCAGTAATTGGAATGTTAAATTTAGTAATATGCTACACTCACTGGACTTTGGGAGTCATGCTGCACTCGGGTAAATGTGGCACTGCAGTCACATCAATAAACGGGGTTTTTTGGCATAGTAGTTAGTACGGAAATCTCAAACAACACGGTACCATGTTCTCCAAGCAAAGCTAGTGCAGTATTACAATGGCGTCTTCACGCGGCACGCTGCCTCAATTGCACTAGCAACTACGATGCAAAGTGACTTGATCACGTTTCTTTCAACAGTACATAAATGCGGGGTCGATTCCCTGTCCATTACATGGCAGCATGCTCTCGGCATCCTGGGGAGGGCGGATCTGGACGAATAAACCAGTCAACTTTCAGCAGAGAAATGAGTCTTGCATTTAGGCGCTGTAGTCACTTCGGGGATACGATGTTTTAATCATTGGGAACTGCTGATTTTGAGTCAAGCCTAGCATTTGAGACTACTCGAATGTACTCGCCTCGAGGGGATCTATACACATAATTTCAGGCGTTAGACTGAACTTAGTAAAGAATCAAACAACGTGAGTTCATGTCACCAGATCAGGGCTTTATCAAAGTTGGCCATCTTTGTATACTAAACATAAACTACGTCGTGTACTTGAACGATTCGTGGGTGTATGTCGTCTCATTCTCCTATGTATCGCTATATGTACCTTAAGATTATTTTATCACATAACTATCACATCTATACCCGGTCATCTTTTTTCCATCCAAGTTCTATCCGCCTTCTCCGGACCCAGATGCAATACGCGCACCCAGTGGTACCCATCAGCAGAAACATAACCAGAGCCACCAGAATCCATATCTCTTTCCGGACACCCATGCCAAACCCGTCTCCATCATTAAAGGTTATGAATCCAGTGCTGAAAAATGACTAAGCAACAATTGTGTCAGCGTCGTATTGGTTGTAGGCTAAGACTGGAAGACTCACCGTTGCTAGGCTGGCCGGTATATAGACCATCGCGGCTACAGTGGCGAACTTTACGATTCGTGAATCTAGCGCGGATTGCAGGAAAATCGCGACTAATAATCCGTCATTTCGAGAGTCAAGAATTTTAAGGCTCTTTAGTTACTGTTAGCCATAGTTGGCACTTTGTGCTAGGTGTGGTGATTTGTTACCAAGACACGTATATGCTCTCCGTACTGTAGATTCTTCTTTATCTCCCTGAGGTGGTTTGCAAGTCGGCGTTGGTATTGGACAATATCATAGTTGAACTGCTCGGCAAGAATGGCTGGCACATTCATGCAGTTGGGCAGTTTTTCGGCGTGCTCGGATAGCATAGCGGCTGTGTCGAGATTTTTCTCAATCACCGTGTGCGCCTCCAGGAGCCGTTGGAGCACATAGGTTAAACGCTGGCTTTCACAGAAGTTCAGATTGTAATCTTTGTGCTGCCGCTCGAAAGATGTCCGTTGATGCTGTTTGTAGTGCTGTCAGCTCGAGCGCGACAAGTTAATAGTGGGATGCGGCACTATTAATGCTAACTCTTTCCCCAAATAACTGATGTACGCTTCCCAGTTCATCTCGCACGTTAGGAGAAATAGAAAGTGAAATCTCAGCGGATGAAAAGCAACATATGAATCCTTTAGATCCGCTTGGCTCTCATCAAGTACCCGATTTAGATGTTCCCTAATTTGATCTGGGAGCTGTATGATGACCCATGTGGAAGAATTTCGTTGATAGTAGAGTTGATGATACACTCCAAACTGCCGCAAAGACCATGGGTCCCCGTGTTCTCTTCCGTTTTCTTCCACATGACCTACCGAATAACATATCTCTATACAAGCGTCAAAACTGCCTTCCAGAGAGGATTACGGAATTTACCAGATCCTGCGTTCCGGTCAACTCTATCTGCTGCTTTTCCAAGTGGGACACTCCTCTCTTGACGATATGTGACTCCTTGAAGTGACTCTCCGGCGTCACTTTCTCGCTTCCCAAACCGGAATACAACGTGCAGGTACTTTGGAAACACTTGGTGGAAATTGCAAAGACACTGGAGCATGGCCAGTGATATTTTCATACGTGTCCAAGAATTCCGCCGCGAAATGAAGCTACGAAACAGTTTCGTAAGCACAAATATCTCAACGTGCGCAGGTCTCTAGCTCCTACTTACAAGAAATTTATTTCGTCGCATGACTTATACTCGTAAACAACGGTCAACGTAATGCCGCCAGCAACTGTTAACACTGCGTAGAGAGAATTTCTACCTTGAGATACCTCTCCAACTCTTCTACGCTCCGTACTGTTGTGGATCTTGAACCTTATAGTGATCGACATGATTAGCGCATTCGCAGGGCGGTTTCGCGGCACATCTCAATACCACTAGCGGGCACCACGGAAGTAACCTCGAGTTTTATCGCCGAAGAGCCATCTTCTACAAACAGCGACCCCGACCGGGCCTTGAGTCTCTCCCAGAGCTCATAGACATTGTCGAGGTGGCGGATATTCTGCGGTAACGTAATTGGATAGCTTTTCCAGTCCATTGGTGAACTGGCTTGCGAACTCATCGCAGGTGCAGTCGTCTAGAGAAGAGAACTTCAGGTTTAGAATGGTAACCGTGGTATTTGAACAGTTGTGAGTGATTGCGAGACATGCTAACAAGGCTAGTGCTTGACTCCACGACCGTAAGCTTGTCGGCTTAAGTTCCGTGTACCTCAGACGCTGCACCAATAAGAAGACACGATCCAGAGCTGCATAGCGAGGCAAGCAAGCTATAACTTCGCTGCTCTCACTAGAGCCGTCCTGCCACTCCAAAAAGTGCAACTTTCTCGTCGTGCGTCTTGGATCTTGGCTGGCAGTAGTCCTGCAGGGTGCAGCTGGGCTTTACTTTGTGAGCTCCTTGCAGTCAACAATAATACCTACAGCAACTGTGGTAGGCTGAGAGTGTATCAAACAACAGAGCCTCACCCATTCACTGATGCAATACGTGGCACTACTGCACCCTACTACCGGCCAATATTCAAGACGCACGGCGAGAAAATTGCAATTTTGGGGTGGTAGGACGGCTCTACTGCTGTAGGCAGCTGTCTGAGAAGTAAGGCTGGCCGATTGTTACACGGATGCAAAGGCAACGAAGTCCAAGTTAACGTTAACCGCATTGATTGATGACACGGATCATATGAATGTATCTGCGCGACCGGATCCGCAGAACGCCCCCCTTCCGAGTCGCCAATTTAAAAAACTGGAATTGCGAATTCAGACACTATTTTGAAAAAATATCAGAAGTGAAGATTTCGCTTACTTTGAAGTAGTGATTGGGGACGCCGGAGGTGTGCTTCTCACATTATTGCGAGCGCGAGCTGGCAAGGCTAGAGAGGGGCTGTGCATGTCTTATTTCATGGACATATGGAGTTGGGTCGTGTAGTGCTGTGCGCCTTAGGCGCATGCACTGTATATATCAGATATATGTACAACTTGATCGTCCAATCTGATCTTAGATCTTACTGATATTGTTTCTCTTCAATTGCTCAATATTCGAATCTGCACTCTGGGCCCAACGTAAGATTATATAGTTGTAACTAGGCAGCACTGAGTGTATATTATGAGATGGGAGTGACAGAAGGTGCTTACTCACCGTTGCACCGAATACACCCTCCTAGTGCTAGGTCTGTATTATACTCTTTTGCTTCCAGCTCGGGCGCTATAGGATTCACGGCTTGGTGAGCAGCTATAATTCGTCGAGTTGTGAGCAATGGGGCCTATCATCAACAATCTACGGTGCGAAACCGAGAAGCTGCGTATACAATCGTCGAATGGTAGCTATTCTTTTAGCCAACACGACTTGAAATCTACTATCATGACCGAAATCACGATCACCAGGGCTATTCGCGAGCGTGATATTCCGGATTACCAACAGCTGAAGATTGCGAACAGGATCTTCAACGAAGGGCGGGTTCTCTTCGCAATCTTGATCTGGAGGAATTGGCAGCACAGTCTCACCAGCTTCGTTGAGCATGATACCCTCGATAGTGTATTACCAATGGATGTGAGCAGGGCTGAGAGCATTGTGGAATCATTCAGAATGGAGTTCGCTCAACGGGCACGTATCAGTGCCAGCTTCCTTACAAACCATGTACCCAGAAACGGTACGCTATGCCTCGTCCCACCATCAAGCTGGATTGGTCGATTGACATGTGTAGACTTCCGCGGCTACTATGGTCATGAAAATGTTGAGGATGGTATCCAGGTCAAACAGCAAAAGCTCAATTTTTTAGAGCGAGAAAATAATGTCGGAGAATACTAGACCATATGCGGTACCCTCACGTTGTTCGGCTTTTGAGCTCATTCAGCTACCATGGCCATTAGCATCTACCTTTCCTAGTATTTGGGATGGACTTGGAGCAGTTTTTGAAGTTTGAGGAACCCTTTGGCCAGTTCGAGCGAGGCTTTACATACTATAGTGCTTGCAAGGTCTCGCATCAGCTATAGAGATGGTTCACACCCTGAATCTCAAAGCATGGGATGAGAATAAGGAGTTCCGAAGGATCAGCTACCATCAAGATATTCGGCCAGCAAATATTCTCCTAGACTCTAGGACGTTCTACCTCGCGGACTTCGGACTTGCAAGGGTGAAATCAGTAGACGAAAAGTCTCAAGCGAATTGGAAACTCGGCTTAGACTTCCTCGGCCCGGAGTGTTTGGATGGCAACAGCTTCGTCGAACAGTCGGTCGGCCGCGCACCGGATACACGGCCGCCTGAGTGCACGCAGTTCGAAATTGCGGCATATATTGACGGTTGCCGGAAGGGCGTTGAACGATTTCGAGAGCGGCATAAGGGGAATGCTTTTAGATCTAACATGAACGACTATTACTTTTTTACCAGAGGGGATCTCAAGCCATCTGTTGTTTCCTGGGCTAAGGATGTCTCCACTGAAACTGGGAGTGTGGAGCTCAGGAAGCTACTCGAGTTAGGAAGCTTCATGCTTCGCGTCGATCCCAATGAACGACTAAAAGCGGAAGAGGTCCGACAGCAGCTTTCCTTTCTTAGTATCAGACCACTCTTTGGCACAGTAGTGAGCGCACTGGCCGAATACCTGAAAATGTGGAGGAGCCCACTGCTTCCTCCACCTTCCAGATCGAAAAGGCACGCTTCTTTGCGTGGGCAAATGTGATGGAGCTTAACACTGAAAATCTCTCCCCTAATCCCATTGTGGCAGTTAATGATGATAATGACCGCCTCTGTCAGAACCTAATAAGTCTGCTTGAAAGAATCGAGGAAAAGGTCACGGCTCAGAAATGAGACATGTCCTCAGGAATCGCTATGTTTGCTCATAGTCCACTTGAAGAATTTCGGTCACTAGTGGGAACGTTATGCAACTCTCTTTCGGCGCGGTGTCAGGAGAAGTTACGACAACTATGGCTCGAAGACTTATTAGCTACCGACATTCACATCGATTCTGTCCTTCACGACCTAGGCGACAGCAACAACCATCACGAATACTCTGAGCTGAGGTCTTTTACTTTGGCCAAACTTGGGAATCGATTCCTAAAGGAGGTCTAGGACGAGGTATCGCACCTTTCTGAATATGACAAGGAAAGTTTGCTGCTCTCTGATGAGCTTCGTGTGCAAAAATATTTCCAAAATGGGATTGTTGTTGGTCGATACCGTAGCACCCAGGTGGTCTTTGAATCGGTCCCACACACCAGATGGATAAACTTGACTCAGCAACAAAGATATAGATGCATGCAACTGAAAGCTGAAGTTTTACGTGAGGGTTCAAAGTTTGAGGGCTTTTCGATTCTGGGCTCCATGGGCTTCGTCAAGCCAACCTCCAATATTGTTGGGCAGCATGGTTACGGTTTCGTCTATGCCTTTCCCTCGGGAATCTTACCACGACAAGCTCCTGCAAGCCTATTCGATATCATCAAGACTCGAGCGCTAGTCGACCTTCCACTAAGGGAGAGATTTCGGCTCGCATATAAGATTTCAAGTTGTGTCCGAAAGCTGCATATTGCCGGATAGCTGCATAAAAATATAAATTCAACAAACATCATTTTCTTTGCTCCTGAAGATCGCGATCGCGAGAATGGGTCGGCTCTTTGTAATGTAATACAGAAGCCTTACTTGATCAATCTTCGCTACCCACGGTCTTCGGCGGAGCCAGGTCAAACAGAGAGGCAGGTAGTTACGTACTTATATATACGGGAAGGGCATTGCGGTACTCTCAACATCCAGAATATGGTACCGGTGAAGGGAATTTCCGTAATATTTACGACTATTATGGATTCGGTATCGTTTTACTAGAACTTGGCAACTGGGCAACATTGGACGTCTTTATGGAATGCAGCGGTGTCGTTTCCCAAAATCCTAGAACGTTTCAAAGTGTATTGATCGAAAAATACATGCTACGCTTGAGACACCTAATGGGAGTAACATTCAGACACAGTTCTTGCATGTCTTAGAAGTGACTTTGGTGAGGATGGTGGGGTGTGGATGGCGGATCTGTCTTAGTGGAGTGCTATGATAAAGTCGTGGGACCTCTAGGTGAATTGTCAAGATGTCAAGTATGAATGTAATTCAAGGCGAACTCTTCGGTCCACAGGTGTGTGTATATTTAACGGTGGCTGGATTGCAAAATACAGCGTCAATTAGCAGCACTCGTGTGATTGCATCAAGTTTTTCAGCTAAACATCAGGTCGACAGGCAAGAGCAGACAGTTGTGGGTATTCAAGTGATGAATCTGAACAATGGAGCCCCACAACGGCGACTAGATTATCGGTCTTAAATGTCATAAGCCGCTATTTAACAACAGTATAGTTCACCCAATTTCTTATCGTTACATCGAGCTGCCTTCAGAACCGCAAAGTGCCGACACCTATGAAACTGGCGAAATTCAAAATAGAAACCCCTGATTTACGGATAAGGACTTGATCGCATATATTGGTATTCTCTTGCGGTAATATACTACACCGCCGTTAATCGTCCAAGTCCTTGACGATATCCACCTCCTCCTGCTTAATTACAGATTTGTTAGTTACGCTGCGAAATTATATCTACCGTCATTGCCTGACCTTTGTGAGTTCCCTTGATGCTTTGATTAGTGTATCAGTGCCGCTGGTCTGCAATTGCAAACTGTAATATCAGCTACAGCCCTAGCTCTAAAATTTCATTCCGCAGTTGGTCAAGCATCTTGCATACTTGTGTACTCCACTGGTATTCGCCAAACAGGTTGTTCCTAAACCCCACGAGCCTGTTAAGTACGATATAGCCGCGTCTCGATGATGGTCGTCGCTTCTGTATTGGGCATGGCTAACTTACTGGCGTTAGCTTTGGTCTTGGTAGCAGCTTGTATGCGGGCGGCGTAAGGGAACAGTAGAGTCCAAGTGGGGTAACAGAGTAGGGTAGCCATGACAGAGTAGTAGTTAATATCGGGCAGCTAGCCTGCTTACAGTGGGCAATCTCGGTGTCAGTGTTTTCTTGATGCTGTTCGCATCTTAAATTCATGGGCTATAGGATCTGATAACGTATAAACCTGATGGGCTTGGGCAACTGGCCATAGTGTTATACGGCTACCTGTATCTAGCCGTTGTAAAAAGCTGATTTTGTCACTGTGCCCGAAATTTTGAGGGTAAAGAACTTTTTTTTTAGTGTTAAAGCGAGTTGAGCCACCACGGCCACGTTTAATCCTATCTCGGTAATAATAGCAACATTTAAACCTCTTTTGGAGTGTACTACTAGATCTAGTCTAGCTTGTTGTTTTGGTCAAGCGCAGTCCGAACAATAAGATAAGATCCGATAATAAGGACCGATAACCTGGCTCCTCGTGATCCCAAGACTTAAGCATATATATTCGTAGAGCTAGTGACCCCTCTCCCTCTTCCTCTTGCTCTTCGCTTTCTACTTATCTATCTGCTCACTAATCCGTGGTGATTGCAGATAAATAGACAAAATTTCGGGTTTGCTGCTGGCGCGGAGCACAGCTCACCTGTAAGTCATGGTAAGGCGTGTGGCCCGCGGGAACCTAGGGAAGCGCGAGAGCATAAAACGACATGTCCTGTTATCGGTAATAATTATCAGTAACCTGTCTCAATTTGTCTCGCACCAAACGTTACCCGGTGTGCGAAACCCTCAACCCTAATTGGCCTTGCTAGCAAGAGCAGAGTTCGCAATCACGGTGGGATTTTAGACGCCGAGGTACGAGGCTCAAAATCACGTGAGGATCGGCCTGGTGCGAGACGACATTGCAATAATATTCAAAACAACGCCCCGCTTCAAAAACGCGTCTGTCGCCTCCACCTCCACTCTACTTCGCAGTTCTCGTTTCATTGTCGTTTGCAGAAGTCACCACATGCCGCCATCTTCATCGGTACAGGCTTCGAATGGGGACAGTTCCTCTGCTGCCACTTCGACGGTGCGCAGGAAGGGAGCTCCCGCGTCAAATCCCAAAATGGAAGAGTTCCTGAGAAATTGGAGACAAGACGCCCTCAATAAGCACCAACACGATGCGGCTATCTTTGTTGGTGACAAGCTGCTAGCATTGACTGGTATATTTCGTCTTAGTATTTCGTCTCTAGTGACAGTACTAACAGTGCATTAAGGAGACCCAAAGGATGCGTTTTGGCTGGCGCAGGTCCACTTTGGTACTGGGCACTACAACAGAGCCTTGTCGTTCCTTACTAGAAACGATCTAATTTCCCGCTCCACGTCGTGTCGCTACCTCGCAGCCCGGTGTCTCATTAAGCAATCGAAGTACGACGAAGCCCTTGCCATTCTCGGCGAGAAGAACCCTTCGCACCTTGCGTTTGGTACACCACAAGCGGCTCGACAGCGCGGCAAAAAAAGTGGAAGCAGCAAGGACCGTGACGAGTATGGGAGCAACATCAAGTTTGAAGCTGCCATGTGCTACCTCAGAGGACTCGTCTTCGCCAAGCAGAATGCATTCGACAAAGCGAAGGACTGCTACAAACAGGCGGTCTTGATTGACGTAAAGTGTTTCGAGGCGTTCGACCAGCTGATGAAGAATGCTCTGATGAGTCCGGACGAGGAGTGGGCGTTTCTGGAGAGCTTGGATTTTCAGAACTTGGGTGCCGATGGAGAACAGGGCCAGGAAGCACAGTTTGTCAAGATGTTGTATACCACCCGATTGAGCAAGTACAAGAACCCCACAGCCTTCAACCAGGCTACGGAGACGCTAGGCGCAAGCTATAATTTGGCACAGAATGCGGACCTAATCATTTCAAAGTCAGAGTTGCTGTTTACCCAATGTCGATTCAAGGAGTGCTTGACGCTATGCGAAGGTATCATCAAGGATGACAGCTACAACTTCGCGGTTTATCCGTTGTACCTGGCGTGTCTGCACGAGCTCAACATGAAGAATAAGCTATTTTTGGTTTCGCATGATATGGCTGATAACTACCCCGAGGAGCCGGTTACGTGGCTGGCTGTTGGCATATACTACCTCACAACTGGCAAGATCGCGGAGGCAAGGAGGTTCTTTTCGAAAGCTTCCATGATGGATCCGCATTTCGGACCAGCTTGGATCGGTTTTGCACATACCTTTGCGGCAGAGGGTGAACATGACCAGGCAATATCGGCGTACTCTACTGCAGCACGACTATTCCAGGGAACCCACCTTCCACAGCTCTTTTTGGGCATGCAGCATTTGCAGCTAAATAACGTCACGCTGGCTGATGAATACCTCAATACCGCCTTTGCTCTATGCAAATCAGATCCCTTACTCCTGAATGAGCTTGGGGTAGTTTTCTATCATAAAGATGCGTTGAAGGAGTCAGTACAGCTATTCACCAAGGCACTACAGATTGCGGATGATATCGACTCGAATCCGAAGGCTTGGGTGGCAACGAAAGCGAACCTAGGACATGCATACAGACGCCTGGATATGTTTGAGAAGGCCTTGGAGTGCTTTTCGGAGGTTACTAGAACTGCGGATAGCAACGACCCGCAGGTGTATAGTGCCGTCGGCTTGTGCCACTTACAGGCTGGAAGGCCTTTTGAGGCAATTGTTTCGCTTCACGAGGTCAGTTTATTCTATAGGGTGTCTAGGTGTAAAATTAATAATGGGGAAATTCTAGGCTCTTGCTATTAGTCCCCAAGATCCAGTGGCGACGGAACTTCTGGAGAAGGCATTGAATGAGAATGCTGAGAAAGACATCATCTTTACCACCACACAGCTAAATTCCGATGGAGAGATCGTAACGCAAGATACGGACGATGTGGATGAGATCATACGCCACCGACAACGCACCAAAAAGCCAGGTAGTAGCAGTTCTAGAGCGTTTTCATCGGAAGGACCTCCTCGTGCTCCGGCTGTTAGTCGCAGACGTCTCGGAGACGTTACTAGGGAGTTTGGCGGAATGGAGGTTAGCGACGATGATGACCTATAATCTGTAGGTTTGCTGTAATGTTGAACTCAGGAAAGGTGTTACCAGGCTAGCGTTTACGTCACGATGTTACATTTTTGTTTTCTTGTAATTGTGCATTGTTAAGGCTTTTGGGGCATGGTGTTTTGGGACACGGCGTTAAGTATTTTTCAGGCACGGTAGAATAGGCATACAGACATAAAGAAATACTACTGGGTATCGGGCCCGGGAGACGGTGAACTTTGTTGAACAGAAGGGTTCATTTTCCGGTGATTCATGGTTGGCTGGCACCGGAGGTTAATCCGGGCTTGGCAGGGCTATCTGAACACGAAATTTTCTGCGTCTGGAAAAAGCTTCTAAGCTCAATCTTCCAAAACCACTTCCACAACCACAATTCACCACGGCCCATCTTCTCTCTAGATTCCAACTCTCTCCTGCTCCACGACCGTATTCACGGTCTTTCACTCTCTCCTTCGCTCTCTCCTCCCCTCCCCTTCCCTACCTTACACTCAAAAGCATCTCGACGATGTTTAATTCCTTCTGCCGTTCATCACGGTTACTCCGTCTACGTGTCGCTCCTTCAAATGCCTGCAGCATCACTCCTTCTGCAGTTACTCTCACTCTTCTTCACCATGCGCCCACAATATCAACGACACCCGCTCTTCAGCAGCAGCGGTCGTTCACCATCTCCACAATCCTCAACAGGGATAGAAACCTCCCCTCCATCGTCGATCTGTCCGAGCACGATGCCATTCTTACCGATACTGAGCACGAAGTTACGCTCTCTCCGGACGAGGTTACTAAATTTCAGGATTTAGCAGATAAGGACGTTATCAACACAACCATCATCCGGAATATCACTCACGGCATGAAGTACGATGAGATGACCAAAGTCCAGCGGAAAACCGTCCTTTCAACCGTAAAAGGCGATGATGTCCTTGCACAAGCAAAGACCGGAACCGGAAAAACCATTGCCTTCCTTCTGCCAGTGCTCCAGAGGATCATGACTTCGCCTGAACCTATCCAGAAGAGAAAAATTGACATCCGCGCCATTATCATCTCGCCGACCCGAGAGCTGGCTTCCCAGATTTACAACGACGCCGTGAAACTCACTCAAGGTACCAACATTATCTCTCAGGTTGCTGTTGGTGGAACCGGAAAAACAAATGCAGTTCGTGATATGCGAAGAAGTGGTTGCCACCTCCTCATTGCTACACCTGGACGGCTGCACGATCTCCTTGAAGACCAATACTCCGGCGTCAATGTCTCGAATGTCGACACTCTGGTGCTTGATGAGGGTGATACGCTTTTGGACCAGGGATTTTCGGAGAAGGTCGATGAAATTATTGCATTGCTCCCTCCGGCGGACTCTGATGTGCGACAAGGTGCCGGTAGGCAATCCTTGGTCTTCTCCGCTACTATGCCTCAGAAGGTCCTCGATATGGTCCGCCGTACCCTTCGCTCAGATTACAAGTTCTTGAAGATGGTTGAGAAAGGTGAGACGTCTGTTCATGACCGTATTAAGCAGCACCTTGTTAGCTGCCGTGGATTCGAGAATATCCTACCCGCGGTTTACGAACTTGTTATGAGAGAGACCAACCCCAAGCCTGCCACCGCTGATGGTGAGGGCACGGAAGAAGTAATTGAGGAGGAAGAGTCTGCCATCGAAGAGTCTGCCATCGAAGAGTCTGCCGAGCCCAAGGAACCCTTCAAGGCTATTGTATTCTTCCCTACAACCAAGTTTGCCGCTCTTGCCGCTGCTACCTTCAGAAATTTCGACCAAGTTGATGGCGCCCCTCACCCAATCCATAAGAATACCCGATTGATTGAGATTCACTCACGTCTTACTCAGAGTGCACGAACCAGGGCTGCTGAGCGCTTCAGAAATAGCAAGAGCGCCATTCTTTTCGCCAGCGACGTTGTTGCTAGAGGAATGGATTTCCCCAATGTTACTCACGTCATCCAGGTCTGCACCCCGTCCAATCAGGAGCAGTATATTCATCGTCTCGGACGTACCGGCCGCGCCAACCGCAGTGGAGTCGGCTATCTAATGCTCACCGAAGCCGAACTCGCGGAGAGGAACGTTCACCAGGTTATCAAGGGTATGAAGATGGACGAGGAACATGGTCTCCAGACCGCCGGTATCCCCATGGAGGTTGAGCAGAAGCTCAGCACGTCTGCTGCCGAGGCTCTAATAACTATTACTAAAGCTAGCATCACTACCGAGATGCCCGATAAGTCAGCTGCATATGTGTCGCTATTAGGCTACTTCAACGGCATCTTGCGTGATCGCCAATTGTTGGTAGACTCCCTGAACAGGTGGTCTGCTGTCGGTTGGGGCTTGCAGACGCCTCCCAACATTTCCAGGAAATTGATTGGCCAGATTGGTCTTGCAAACGTCCATGGCTTGAACGATACCTTCGTGCCAAGAGAGAGAAATGACCGTGCTCGAGGCCGTGGTGGCTTTGGTGGCAGCAGAGGCTCCGACAGGGGATCAAGAAGTGGATACGGACGTGATCGTGATGCGGAGAGATCCTTCAGTCGTGACCGGAAACCAAGAGATCCCGATAGCAGTGAGGTGCCTGAGCGTCGTGGTGGATTCGAGAGGAGTGGCGTGTTTGGTGGTAGGGGCGGTGGAGGTCGTGGCGGCTTTGGTGGCAGCAGAGGCGGGCGCGGTGGATTCGGCGGTGATCGTGGTTCCCGGCCGAGCTATGGTGATCGCAGCGAGCGACCCAGCTATGGCGAACGGAGTGAGCGCCCAAACTATGGCGAACGGAGTGAGCGCCCAAGTTATGGCGAGCGGAGTGAGCGTCCAAGCTATGGCGGGCGGAATGAGCGCCCAAGCTATGGCGAGCGAAGCGAACGACCAAGCTACGGCGAGAGGAGCGAGCGACCTAGTTATGGAGACCGCGGTGATCGACCCAGTCGTGGCAGAGGCGGCTTTGGCGGTGGCCGGGGTGGTGGATTTGATCGAAACGGCGGTCGGGGCGGTGGTTTCGGTGATCGGGGTGGTGACAGAGGTGGCCGCGGTGGCTTTGGCGGCAGCAGAGGCGGACGTGGTGGATTCGGTGGCGGCGATCGTGGCTCCCGACTGAGCTATGGAGACCGCGGTGACCGTAGCGGAAACTACGAGCAAAGCCTACGTAGAACGACGGCCGCAGAGTAAGTTCGACTGACACGATATTACGATCTATCACGACACTCAAATATTGGGGGTTTTCCGCTGTTTTTAATTTCTCTTGTACTATTATTTTTGTCTGGGTTTAGAATATTGTCTGGCTGGCTGGTTATAAAGCTTTGAGATTTTTTGTGAGTCATGTACGAGTATGATATGAACAGTGGGTGGTGTGTATACAGATGAATACCTTTCTTTTCACTCTCGCACTTCGATGATTATTATTTGGAGTTGGAAGGATTGGTTAACTACTACTACAAAAGTTCTGGAAAACATGGGGATGTCGGATGGGAGAAGAGGGAGAGTGTATATATATACTCTAATGTACAATACCCGCAGTCTTATGGAGCTGTCGACCTCTACTCTACTCTACTCTAGTCTCCTTTGTTTATTCCGAGTGCGAGTGATGCGTGTGATGGACGACATACTGTGATCGGAACTGAAGGATACAGCGAGCCTAGTTTGGTATGTAAACAGGCTTATAGTTTCACCATTTAAAGAGATATTTGAGCGAATGGAGGAACGCCACGAGTTATACTCGGATTCTGACCTTGATTAGTTTTGTCTCCACTCTGTATTTCTTGGTCGAATACAAAGAGCGCTTGGTAGGTTATCCTAACGGGCATGAGCTTGGTGCCAGTGGCTGATTGCGATTGCAGCTAGGTTCCGAGAACCATGGGACTACCACTCAATCCGCACTCGCCTCTGGGTGGATGGGTAGGCCAATAGGCAGCACGTTTAAGTTGCTCCAGGACATGGTCAACTATCTAGCGTGGAAGCGCGTTAATCACTAGCGCGTAAACAAAGCGCGACACCCCTCAACCACCAAACATCCCACCACCGCACAAACCCAATCCGCAACCCCCAAACCCGCACGCACGGCATGGAGTCCGACAAGATGCGGCCGGTAGAGCTGCAATCCCCCGAAGACCTCCGGCATCTAATCAGCAAGCTCCAATCCGCAGCGCAAGAAAAGATCCAAAAGCAGCTGCCAGTACCCGACGACCCCCTCCGGCAGCGTGTCGACGAACTCGTCTCTGAAGTCCCTCCCCCCCACTCCCCCCCCCCCCCTCCTCTAGCTAACCCCCACCACAGTATGTGTTAAACACCTTCCGCCTCGCCCTGCCAAACATCACAATCAACGCGCTCGAGCCGCTGCCGCTGGAATCCTACCTGCAGCCGGTAGAAGAATACGAGCCCTACGACCGGCGCCTCCACGACGCCGTCACAGCCCTGCACCAAAAGATTGAGAAGCGGACGTTACAGCTTGCGGGCATGCGGCGCGAGAAGCCGGCGATGCTGAGACAGGCGTTTGAGGAGGAGCTTGC
>Ga0307515_10001212_pt1 | contig 58950 bp, 71 predicted proteins | sample 17_EM_MG_FD_194513 | JGI IMG/M metagenome (GOLD analysis project Ga0307515, IMG submission 194513) | Populus trichocarpa ectomycorrhiza microbial communities from riparian zone in the Pacific Northwest, United States - 17_EM | ecosystem: Host-associated > Plants > Roots > Unclassified | place... | reverse complement strand
TCGCTGTCACGAATGGGTAGGAACGCACAGCGAAAGCCAGACGCCCTCTACTTAACTCTTTTCCAGCGTTTATTACTATTTCTACGAACGAACGAGGGGAATAGTGCTGTCATCAAGCAGCGGCAGCAAAGGGCTGAGTACCCTCGAGTCCATGATTACAGGGTTGGTCGCTGGTAAGACCGCATCAATGCTTCCATCTGGAAGACCGCTTTTGAGTTCGGACAGGCTCCGCAACCTCAATCATTAGCAACCCTATCTGGGTTGTTCAAACCACACAGGCGGTTCAAGGTATGGGGAAGCCAACCGACCCGTCCTCGTCCACATCTGCTCCCCAACCAGTTCAGAAACTATCTATCCTTCAGACTATTCGACACATCCTTGCCGTTGATGGTCCTCTTGGCTTCATGCGTGGTGTTGGGCCGGCGTTAGTACTCGTCGTTAATCCGGTGATACAGTACACCGTCTTCGAGCAGCTCAAGAATACGCTCGTAACGCGAAGGACTGCCGCGTTGCGGGCTGCTGGGGGAGCTGCTGCTGCGGTTGCTGTTTTGACCGACTTGGATTTTTTCTGGCTCGGGGCGCTCTCAAAATTCAGTGAGCGACATTTCCCGTACGAGTCAAAGGTTTTCCGCTGAACCCTCACAGTCGCGACTGGGTCGACTTATCCGTATATGTAGGCCACGTTGAACGGGTTTGGGTATATGAACTCTCATCATGGTTTCAGTGTTGTAAAGAACAGACTCCAAGCCGGTCACGCCAGGTACAAGTCTGCGTTCGATGGTGTTCTCTCGATTATAAAGAACGAGGGTGTTGGAGGAATTTACAAAGGTGTTGAAAATAAACTCCTCCAGAGTGTTCTTACGGCCGCGATTTTGTTCGTGGGGCAGAAGAAGGTCTACGAGGTGATTAAGAAGGTGAGCATTCCGTTTCACAGAACATCCATTAGTACCTAGTGCCAGTGGGACGTTGGGCTGAACTGATTTGAACTCCAGGCTTTGACGACGACCTCTCTCAGGAAGGTTGCTTGAGGTGATGATACTGTAGTAAATAACATTCTAATTTTCTCAATGTACTCGAGAAGTTTGGGTCGGAACGATCATTGGCATTCGAAAGTCGGAGCGACTCAGCCGGGAGTCCAGAGATGAGATCGTTTCCTGCACACGTGATCACGCGTCTCCTTTCGATCGACTCCCTCCGTCGAAAAATTTGGAATCTGACTGAGGTCAAGCTGCTGCGCCTCGAGACCGTTCGGTGTCCACAATTTTAGGTTGGGGGGCGAGTAGCGCGACACTATGAACATTTCCCAGTCGATTCCGTCCACCGTTCAAAGCGTTTCGTTTTCGTTCTTGACCACGGAGGATATTCGTCGCATCTCCGTCAAGCAGATCGTCAACCCAACTCTTCTGGATGATCTGAATCGACCAAATTTGGGGGGATTGTATGATCCCGCGTTGGGTCCGAGCGACCGCAACGACCTGTGAGTAGTGTATATTCTTCAGCGCCAAACTCAGATGCTCACCCAATGGAAATGGCATTCGATCTTCAATAGTTGCAAATCTTGTCACGCAAGCTACGATTCATGTCCCGGACACTTTGGCCATATAGAACTCCCCGCACCCGTCTTCCATCCTCTTTTCATGGTTAATGTGTTCAACCTTCTCCGCGCGACCTGCTTATTCTGCCACCACTTCAAGGCGAAACAGGTAGAAGTAAGCGTGCGCGGTCAAACTCAAATGTTACACGAGATGACCTCTAGTTTATCAGGTTGCCAAATTTGCTGCCAAACTTCGTCTCCTTGAGCGTGGTCTGTTGGTCCCGGCACAGAAAATTGATGAGATGCAACTTTATAAGACAAAGACTGAAGATGCTGCCGAAGATGCTAAGGATGATACCATCTTGAACGTTGGGCGGATTAACGACTACGTGGAGAAAGCTTTCAAAGTACATGGCAAGAGACAACGGGACGCATACAAGGACGAACTTGTATTCCAAACGAGGAAAGAGGTTATCACGGAGTTTCTGAAATACGCCATGCTCAAGAAGTGTGCAAATTGTTCTGCGTTCGTGGATCTTTTCATCGGCGTTCGCAGCACCGCCAGCTGACAGTGCCCTCGGTTGCAAAATTTAGCTTCGGATACACTTTCCGAAAGGAGGGCTACACCAAGATCATTGAATACGAGCTGCCGAGGAAACAGAAGGCTATTCACGATGCTCTCGAGATTCGGAGACCCAGAGTTCTTTCTTCTATACCGACAAGGGATTCATCTGAGCGAGGTTCCAACCAGGAGGACCCTGATGTCGAGATGTCTGATGTTGAGTCAGAGCGGGAGGAGCCGACGACGTCGGATGAAGAACAGGAAGAGGGACGGAACGAACAACCTGCGAAGTCTGCCAGTGGGAAGATCAAGGGCGCTCGGGGAAGGAACGAGCGGGTAGTAGCTCCTGAGGAGGTCCGCGCGCACCTGAGGCGATTGTACGCCAATGAGGCTGTGATGTGTTCGCTTCTATTTGGTCGCCACGGGCCATTTGCTAAACTCACCAAGGAGGGTTATTCTCTGGCTTCTGCGGACATGTTCTTCATGGAGATTATTCCCGTCACCCCAACGCGATTCCGACCACCTGCGAAGCTCGGGGACACCCTTTTCGAACACCCGCAAAACGAGTTATTGTCGAGACTGTTGAACACTTCGTACCGGTTACGAGATCTGAACGCGGAGCTCAATGCCGTCTCTGTGAAGGGTGCAGAATACGATGAGGGCGTCAGGCGGTCGGTCCTACAGAGCCTCTTAAATACTCTCGTCCAGCTCCAGATCGACGTGAACAGCTTGATCGATAGCAGCAAGAATCCTCAACCGGTTCGTCAGGGAAAGCTTCCTCCTGCTGGTGTGAAGCAAGGGCTCGAGAAGAAGGAGGGTCTGTTCCGGAAAAATATGATGGTAGACCTTTCTTTCGCCCAGACTCACTGGGAGTGGCTTGGCTGATACTTTGAAAGGGAAAAAGAGTCAACTATGCCGCTCGTTCGGTCATTTCGCCAGACGTTAACATCGAACCGAACGAGATCGGAATACCACCGGTCTTTGCTCGGAAATTGACGTATCCCGAACCTGTGATCCCCGCGAACCTGGAGAAACTGCGACAGGCTGTTATCAATGGACCAGATCATTACCCCGGTGCGAAGATGATCGAGTACGAAGATGGTCGACTCCAATCACTTGTGAGAACGCACGTTCATTCCAGTCGATCAGAGTCGCAAACGAATTTTTGTAGGATAAACTCAGCAGGGACCAACGAAAGGCACTTGCAAACACACTTCTCACGGTTTCTGAGAGTACCAGTGGCGGTACCCCTGGGTCACTCATCCCCAGGGGAGCCGTGAACAAGAAGGTGTATCGCCACCTGGAGGACGGGGACGCTCTCATTCTCAACCGGCAACCTACCCTGCACAAACCGAGTATGATGTGTCATAAAGCTAGGGTCTTACTTGGGGAGAAAACGATTCGGATGCACTACGCTAATTGGTGAGCGTGTCGGTCCTTCGAGTTATCAGTTCCTCGCTAAATCTCGTTTAGTAATTCATATAATGGTACGTAGGGGTGGCCTTTTTGCGTATATTCTACCTTATTTAAAGGTTTTACAAAGCTGATTTCGATGGCGATGGTGAGTACACCACTTTGGAACTTTCCTCGCATGAGTAGTGAACTCCAGCCTTGCACAGAGATGAACATCCATTTCCCACGTAAGATGCCTTCCAGTTACCTCTGTATCCCCACTTGACTGTGATTAGAGAACCAGATTGCGCGCGCCGAGGCTTATTTCATTGCTGATACCGATAATCAGTACCTGGTACCAACATCAGGGAAACCCCTTCGCGGTCTCATCCAGGACCACGTCGTCGCCGGCGTTTGGATGACGAATCGTGACACGTTCTTCACGCGAGAAGAGTACTTCCAACTCTTGTACGGTGCTCTCAGACCCGAGGAGGATCTTTCACACCACAGCGGATTGCTCGTCACCCTTCCCCCCGCAATCGTCAAACCTTGTGCGCTATGGACCGGGAAACAGATTGTACGTGTCGAGGTTCCCGGTATCTGGGATAATCTAATACCTTGTAGATATCTACGGTCATGAAGAACATCACCCCTTCGAATGCCGAGGGCCTCAATTTGAATGCAAAGACCAAGGTCCCTGGAACCCTTTGGGGTAAAGAGTCTGGCGAAGATAAGGTGATCTTCATGGACGGAGAACTGCTCTGTGGCATCTTGGACAAATCTGCTTTCGGTGCCTCTGAGTACGGTCTCGTGCATTCTGTCTACGAGGTGTACAGCGCGGAAATCGCCGGGAAACTCCTGGGAATCCTCAGCCGACTTTTCACGAAGTCTCTTCAACACCGCGCTTTCACTTGTCGAATGGATGATCTTGCGTTGACCTCTGAAGGGAACGCTAGGAGGCGGGAACTACTCATTCGCGGCGCAGGGTTCGGTACCGAAGCTGCGATTGAGAACTTCCCTTCGTTGACTGGGGTGCAGGAGAAGAAACGGGGCCCGGCTCTCAAGGCTTTGTTGGAGGAGGTTTCTCGAGATGACAGCAAGATGGCTGGGCTGGATATGACTGTCAAGAAGAAGATGGCCGGTTTGACGAAATCCATCGCCGACGCTGTCATGCCCCACGGTCTTCTCAGGCAATTCCCCCATAATCACATGCAGGCCATGACACAGTCCGGTGCAAAGGGCAGCGCTGTCAACGCCCAACAGATCTCTTGCGCTTTGGGTCAGCAGGAACTCGAAGGTCGTCGTGTACCGGTCATGGTCAGTGGAAAGACACTCCCTTCTTTCAAGCCGTTCGAGACCAAGGCGATTGCCGGTGGATACATTGCGAGTAGGTTCTTGACTGGAGTCAAGCCTCAAGAATTCTTCTTCCATTGTATGGCTGGGCGAGAGGGTCTCATTGATACCGCCGTCAAGACTTCTCGTTCCGGGTATCTCCAACGGTGCCTCATCAAACACCTTGAGGGTATTCGTGTTCACTACGATCATACCGTTCGTGGCAGCGACTCCTCGGTCTTCCAATTCCATTACGGTGGCGATTCTCTGGACGTGACAAAACAGAAGCACCTTACTCAGTTCGAGTTTATGGTCCAGAACGAAGTCTCATTCGTGAATAGGTATCGACCCCAGAATGCCGTCGGTCACGTCGATGATCACGAAGCGCTGAAGTACATGAGGAAGGTGATCAAGAAGTCTACCGAGCGGAAAGGAGTATCGAGGAAGTCGAGGAGGGATTCCTTTGATCCTGCCTTGGCCAAGTTCAGTCCGAGTGGGTACTTGGGTGCAACGTCGGAGAAGTTCGCGGAGAAGGTGAACGAGTACATCAAGACGGATCCTCATGGTTTGTTGAAGGAGGATGATACCCTACCGAAGGTCAAGCGAAAGGCGAAACACAAACAGTTCCAGGCGTTGATGAATGTCAAGTATATGAAGAGCCTCGTCGAGCCCGGTGAGGCTGTAGGGTTACTTGCATCGCAGGGGTAAGAATGGCAGCATTGAGCACACAATATTGGGCCGACTGACTTTCGGTTTCAGTGTTGGAGAACCTTCGACGCAGATGACGTTGAACACTTTCCACTTCGCCGGTACGTCTGCCCGAGATGTAACTTGAAAGAATTCTCAAAATAGGAGTAGGACACGGTGCCGCCAACGTCACCCTTGGTATCCCACGGTTACGAGAAATCGTCATGACCGCATCTAACAAACCAAAAACGCCATCGATGCGTATCACAATTCGTCCTGGTCGTAGTGCGGAGGAGATCAAAAAGTTCTGCAAGACTGCCAGTCGTCTCACGCTTTCACAAGTGGTCCAGTCGGTGGTTGTTACGGAGAAGCTCGCTGCGGAGCAGGCCCGGAGAAACAAGGTCTTCACCATCAAGATCAACTTCTTCCCTGAAGAGGAGTATCGGGCGGAGTACGATATCACCCCAGCTGAGATTAAGAAGTCGCTTGGGGTGAGGTTCGCGCAAGCAATGAAGAAAGAGATTCAGATGGAGCTGAGGAAGTTGAATGCGGATTTTAAAAACCAGATATCTGCTCTTGGGAAGGGTAGGGCGGAGAGGGAACCAAGGAGTGGAGGAGGCGTTGCTACTGAAGAGGCCGAGGATGACGAGCCGGCTGCTCCAGCAGATGACGGTGCCAGCGAAGTTGGGGATGGGGACGCAGACACTGCCAAGCGAGCGAGGCAACAAGCAGAACAAGTCTCGTACGAGTCGGACGAGGAGAGCGACGAGGAGTTGAATGATGTGGCTGTTCACGCAGAAACGGAGGAGATGGAAGGAGACGAAGAAAAGCCCAAGGCCAAAGCACCGAGCAGCGTCGAGCAGCTGTTTCACCTGAACTTACCCGCCGCTTCTTCTTTCAAGTTCACGGCAAAGCAGTGTATAATACAACTTACGGTAAGCCAGATCCGATGTGGTCGTAGGTATCACTAACGGCTTCCATCAAGTTCGGTGCGGATGCGCCCAAGTTGTTGCTCGTTGGGTTGGTGGAACGGACTTGCGCAAAGACGGTCGTGAGGGAGATCCCCGGAATCGTGGATTGTTTCCAGCTCGGGGGAGACGACAACGGGAAGATCGTGGTAAGATCACCTGATCATGCCTTTGAGTCACTCGCTTCATTCCGCTTGTCTTCTCACAGCTCTCCACGAATGGCTCCAACATCGCCGGTCTTTGGGAATTCTCCTCTTATGAAAATCCACTGATCAGCGTCGATGATATCTATACGAATCATATCGATGAAATCTTGCGGACTTATGGAGTGGAGGCCGCTCGTACAGCGATTGTGAAGGAGATGAGCGCCGTCTTCGGGGTTTACAAAATCGATGTCGACATCCGCCACCTCGAGCTCATCGCGGACTACATGGTGCGCTTCTCCCTTTTACTACGCGTTCCGGGGCTGACTATCTCCCAGACCTTCGAAGGTGGTTATAAACCATTTAACCGTCGCGGTATCTCGACAAATCCGTCACCCCTCCTGAAGGCGTCATATGAGACGACAGCCGCATTCTTGTCCGACGCCGCTCTTCATGGGGACTTTGATGACCTCACGACGCCTTCAGGTAACATCGTTCTTGGTAGACTCAGTCGCGCAGGTACAGGTGTTTTCGACGTTGTAACGAAAGTGGAATATTAGATTGCGTGACGGGAGTCACAAACGCGGTCGCGTTACGGAACGCGTTTAGCTTCCGTCTGTTCCCAACTTCCAACATCCCTTTCAGGTTCGCTTTCAACGTTCTCCCCACAGACTATCTGCACCACACAATGACTCCTCGACGCGGTCCGCTCCGTGATTTGCCTCTTGAGCTATTCACTGACGTACCATCCACATCCATTCCTACTACCCCACCACGAATACATAAGCGCCCCCTCTCTCCTGGAACGCCCAACTTGTTCAGCCCGACAAAGAGACGTATCTTGGCTCAGGAAGGCGTGTTTTCTCCCGAGAAGACAGTCAAGAGCTCGATCTTCCTGTCTGACCGCGCTTCGGTCATCTATGACGTCCTAACGGAAAGTCCAGCACGCAAGTTGGATTTTGGTCGATCGCCGCGAAACGATAGTAAGGTTGCGTCGACTTCGCGCCTTTTTGAGGACTGCTTCACGGAACCCACCCCACGACAGTCCCGTTCGTCATGTAGACATGATCGCGATCATTCGTCATTGCCGATTCCCAACGCATCCCCATCTCAACTAACCTCCATCCCACCATCGTCGCCAAATCCTCAGACAGACATCCACTATCCGGGTTTCGATGTCTGGGTAGACCGCGATCTCTCCCCCTCTTCCCTGTCAAACTATTCTTCCCTGGAGGATTCCCATGCCTTCGATGACGACAAGGAAAACTCGCACGACGACAAGGAGAACGCGCACCCGAAGGCCAAATGGCGAACCGGGCTGCCGAAGCGGTTGAAAAGGGATTCCTTCGCGCCTCCCGAGAAATTGCGAGGTCCAAATACCCTCAAGATACCGTTCACGCCGCTCAACGCCCGGAGTCCCCTCAAAGCGCGTCCACCACGCGAGTTAACGCCGGGGAAGACACTGAAAGTCAGCAATGATGAGATGAAGAGGAGAAGGGAGTTGTTGGCGTTGGAGTTGGACGGTGATGAAGATTCCGATGATGATCGACGACGATGACGGCCAGACAAAGAAACGGACGGACCATTATCCTGTACAACCACTACTCTCTCTATACTTATTTTTTCACTTTATCCCTGTAACTTTCCCCGACTCAAACTTGGACGCAAGTCCGTTTGTTGACAGACACGTGACCGGAAATTCGGTCTCCGCCTGAAAGAGTTGAAACTTCACGGCCACCACATCCGGGGAGAGGCAAACACGGTCGCCGGCTGCCCAGACGCGTCCGCTTCCTCCGACTCCGTCCCAGATCGCGTTCCCGCAAGGACGTATGATCAAGGCCATCACTATCCTCGAGACCTCTATGGTGGCCCCTACTCCCGGCAAACGGAAAACTCCCGATGATGACAACCCTTTGAACGCGGTCATCAAGAAACGAAGAGAGGTGCGCGTGCTTTCAAAATCACAACATTTGTTCTTTCGTGTTTAGTTTTGCTTCCAGGCGAGTAACAAGGGACATGCGTCAAACAAACTGAAATGTGGGTTGCAGATCGAGCGAGTGCGCAAAACGAAAGGCTGATCGCTGTGTGGTATGCAGTTCTCAACGGTGGCGAAGAAGAAACTGGTGGCCTTGTCATTGTACGAGCAGCTTCGTCCACGGACAATACGAGCAGTCAAGAACCTCCCTCCTTTCTGCCCCCCTCCCGATCCCGATCGCTATCTGTCTCAAACCAGCTCTCAGGCCCCCCACTGAAACGATTCAAATCTCTCGCTTCCGTCCCCTCGTCTTCGAGCCGCAAACCATTGAGCTCATCCCACAGCGTCCGAGATGAAAGAGATGCAGAAGAGGATGTGAGGCGGATGGAGTCGGAAGCTGACCAACTGCGACGGAAGTCTCGTGCGTCCGAGGACACGGTCGGTTTCGCGAACCCCCCTTTCCCGCTCCATGCTGCTGGGACGAGTAGACGGGCGAATCCCGGGTACACAGACACCACACAACCCGTCAATGTTCACGAGACCCCAAAGCAGAACCGAAATAAGAGTTTGCGGGAAAATGGCAGCGCAAATGGGCGGAGGAGCTCGGCTGGTTCACGGGGGAAGCGAATAAGCAATTCGTACGAGACCTCGGGTATCATTGGTGCGTCGTGTTCTCCCATTCTCCTCCTAGATCACCTATAAAATGCGTTGAATTGTACGCCCACAGCTCAACCCCACAGTTCTGTATCAGATTTCACCCTTTACAAACACATCGACCCCGAAGTGCCTGAATCACAACGAGCAAGGCAACTTCTCGTGTGGTCCGCGCACAGAGCCTCGGCCACACCCACATCCAGTTCATTACATTCGACTCAGCAGGGTAAAGATCCACCACCAAAACTCAACTCCGAAGGAGCCAAGACACTCCGACAAGTTCAGGAGCAGGTGGTTAAGATGCTCGTAAACAAACTAATCGACACAAGCGTCTACGGTGATGACACTAGCACAAGTTCGTCAACACAAGTGAGGGCAAACGAACAAAATGTTATGAATCGGGGTAGGGAGGATAAATTCTTGACCCGGATTGAACGGTACGTTCACGCTGTGGATCTGATTACGTGCAAAGTAGCTGATGGGTTCTGCAGATCAAAAGCAGAGGATCAGGCATGGGTGGAGGTTTCCCAGTTCTACAACTCCTACAAGGAGAACTCGGAGAGTGCTTTAAAGCGACAACCACTTCTATCAACCAAGTCGAAGGGAAAGCAACGGGCCACCGACGCAGAAATATGGTCCACAGTAGGTCGGGAACTACCTGCGCAATTCCAGGGTAAGAGGGGGGTGGATATGGCGCTGCGGCTAATCGATGAGGCTTCAACTTGTGCGGGGTCCAGCACTAAATTGAAGGAAAAGTTGGCCAGCATGGAGCTGAAGGTTTGTTCCATCCGATTTAGTACCCGTTCCTTCACCTTACATGTTCCCATGTGCAGCTGGAGGATCTCAACCAGCGAACTCGGGCGGCACTTGAATGCACGCGCACGATTGAGGATGAATTGGATCGGCGTTTTGCGGACCTCAACATCGCCATCACCTCAACAAACGTCCTACCGCCGATACCCAACGATACCCTCCCACCAAGACTGCTGCATATACCACACGCTCCTAACCCGCACCCGATTATGACTGATCCTCAAGACGCACTGCGTGCGTTATCGAGGATCGACATGCAACGGCCGCCTGCACAAGTTGGAGATTCTGCACGACGGGCTGCGAGGGAGGTTCAGCGGGCCAACGAGTCTTCAAACGTCGAGAGGAAGTTGACCGGGATTCCGAACACACCCCGGAAGGCGCCTGGGACACCACGGAGAACGGGGACGCCTGGAAGGCGTTGAGGTAGGGAAACAACCCCGGAACCCCCACGGTTTTCACGGCCACGGTCTAGCCACAGCCCACGACCGACGATCGATTAACTTATTCCGTTCAATTCCTCTTTCCCTCTTCCTTCCTGCATGGATCGTATGATTTCCCCGTTGCCGTCTACAGTTGCTTACCATTTTTGCTTTGCACTCTGCTCTCACGCTGGTTTCTGTATATCTTCTCTTTCCTTCTCCCATATTCCTCTTCTTTCCTCTCGAGCGTGGATTAGGTCCTGTGTATCCCATTACTAAGTGTGGTTCTTTCTTCCCACCCTCCCTCACCTCAATCACCTGTTTGCGATTCCTCCCTCCAAACCTCCCGACTTTTGAATTTTCTGCGGTCCTCTACTACGCTCGGCTTCCTGATCTATTTGTTTTGTCAACGTTTAGTTATGCGAAAGAGACTATGGTGAACACAAACAACCTGGTGATCCCATGCGATCTCACTCTGTCCCGAAATTAACCTCTCGCGCGCAGAGAGTGGGTGGACTCAACCCTCCGCTTGAGTCAGGGGGTGTCCCTGAGCCCGGTTGATCGACATCGTGATGTTATCATTAGATATGGAGTCTTCAAAGGTACCCGAAGGGTGGAATATATATATGCTAATCTACAGAGAAAGAAGCGCCAGCACCTTAACCATACATGAATATGGGAACAACGACCCAGTCAATGGGGAACCTATATAGGGGATCGTATGATTTGGAATCCGAATAAGCGCAGCACGGGTTGTTGAAACCAGAAATCAAAGCATATCAGAACCGGAGAGTGAGAATGAGAGCAGCGGAGTGGAGAGGCCAGGATTGGTTCGCCGGATAAATAGCTGTCTCTCACGGGAATAAGTATCAATCGATGTCGCTTTTCGTCTCAAAGTTCCACCTGTCGCATGCGTATCCGCATCACAGTGGCACGACCTTGAGCTCAATGACATCACTCGCTCGCGACCAGTATCCACTGTTACTATGCCACAAGGTTGTGATCGTGGTGGGCGTGGAGGTATCGCGGCCGTTATTTGAGGCGGCCTCCTCTTCCATGGCTTTGACCATGAGAAGGAACCGAGAGAGCGTGATTGATACGATGGCCCATAAGAAGCTGAGGCAGAGCGGAGGAGTCAGTGATGCAGGGCTCGTATGGTGGGTTTTAGAAGGTACGCACTAGATAATGACCAAGATTTCTCCAGGCTGGAAAGTTCAGACAGAGATCAGTCAGATTTCCGAAGAAAAGGTGGAGTGGGAGTGAGATGCGCGCGCACTCACAGTACTGAAGATGGTTAATAAAAGATTGATAAATCTTATAAACAGAAGTGACTGTTTTCCACGCAATGAATCAATACTCCGATCGGAAGAGTGGTGGGGGTACTTACGGTGATGAACTTGATTCCATCCCTATGCAAGTTTTGAACGACCTCCGAGTTCTCTCGGTAGGGCCTATTCACTGCGTTCGCGAACATCATCACGAGCACAAATATATCAAAGGTGACCTAAGATGATGGAACAAAACGCCCTCAATAAACATGACCGTGGAAAAAAAAAAGATTCACGCACCATGCCGGCCCACACCCCGATGAGTGGCATGGGTTTGTGGGGAATTACACATGATTTGACTTGGGGAACCCAGAGGACGTGAGCTGTGTGGAGGGGATGAGGTTCAACTCAGGCAGAAGTGGTGTGGGACCAAATCCGGCCGGGAGATGAAGCTTACACTGGAAGTCGTTCGCGACAAGTCCTGCACAAACTATCGTCACACCGTAAAAAATACAAAACCCAGCCGAAAGGGCAAATGTGACAGCCCTCCGCTTTTCCCAAAGGGAATGGATGTGGAAGGTTACAGCCACTGAGGTTCGTCCGCTTTAGCCACTAGAAAAGGATGGCGACCGAAAAACGTACAGTTGGCAATTGTGATGGCGACAATTGAAGTGCACGAGACGAATAAGACGTAGTTGTGACATCTGACGAAGTCTCAGGGGTATGTAGCATCCGAAATGACCGCTCGACGCACATCTGTGGGATGATGGGGTTAGTGCGTCGAGAATTTTGCGTGGGACTGAGTCCGTGGGCTTACCTCTTGGGATAACGGACCACGCAATTCCAGCAGTACTGCAATCCTGGCGTAAGATCGTTGGTATGTCACGAAAAATCCTCAAACTCACTGTAGACACTACAACACAGGGATCCTTCGACGAAGTATCGATTGAACAGAAAAACAACCCTGCTGAGGTCCACTGGTAGCTTCCAAATGTACTTGATCTCATCATTAAATGTCAGCAGGTGATCCCAGAACAGAACGACACATCCTGCCACTAGGCAAAACCGGAGTGTCTGTTAGCAAGACCGGTATGCGATGATGATTGAATTTGAAGTACGGACAGGCGAAGTATCTCGTTGCTATGAGCGCGGGTGCGGAATCGATGAGCTTTGCAAGGGCCTGCGGATCCATCGATGCCCAGCGAGCGGTGAATTATGCCTTGACCCGAGGCGGAGCCGTAGCTTTAAACGGCAGAACGAAGGCGTATTCCAGACACAGCGAGTTTGGGGAAGGAGGAGAAGCCAACAGAACCCAAGCACGGCACCCGAGCGGTTATATACAAAGAACAAGAGATGAAATGCCGGAGAGCGTATAATTGCCGGGCAAGCCTGCGCCAGATCAGGGGACCCGAGAACGCGGAAAGGAAGTGTCATTGAGGAGATTGCCGCGGTCCCCCAAGAAACCTCTGTCTAGCCAAGGGTGGAAGAACGGTGTTCCGCCTCCACCATCAACGATCGCTGTGCTGGAATTACGAGAAGGGAGGGTTAGGGTCTGGAAGGACAGTGAGGTGTGGACGCGAATCGGGAACGAAATTACGATCGACATCAAACCCCGTAGCGAGGGTGCAACGGTTTGATGTGGGTCGGGTGGTCGTGTCGTCCATGCTACCTACAGTTTGATCTCGCGACCCAAACTGGGGGCTTGCTGGCGTTGTGGAGCCGAGGAGTCCATGGGTCCAGTCTCTAAGGTTCCGAAAAACTGGAGATTAAGTACGTGGCATGAGATCCTTGAGAATAGTACCTGTTTCACGAGATCGCTCGACGTCTAACTGGATCTAACGCGTTTCCGAGCAACGTGACTGGTGTATGGGTGGGTTTCGGCGGCCTTTACTTCACAAGAGCGAGCCCTCAGCGTGTCAACGGTAGTTGGCCTGTGTTCGCCTTGGTAGGATTGCCGATCAACCGACGCCCCGCATCAGTCTGCTAGAGTGAGATCTGAGACATGCATCAGACGGAAGCAAGCCTTGTCGCCTGCGTGCACTTCCACGCGACTGATGAAACATCGCAGCCTATGGTCGCCCCGAGCGAATCGATATCGACGAAGCTGGGCGATCTCCGCCGTTGACAACCAAGCACCAGTGAGCGACTAGTTCTTGGCGTCGATATCGTCACGTCAACATACCGCCGGGGCACGTTTTGATAACCAGAACGAAGCGAGTACCGAAGTATTGATGGACCGGTGTCAAGCTAAAGCGTGAACTATGCCTCCGCGCTCAAAGCTCGGACAGCTCGCGCGAATACCCAGCGACGATTACCGAGTAAGCCAACACGTTGCCATCAGGTCCTATGCCAACGTATTTTGGTCAAATGAATCCATGGTCGTTGTCTGCGTTTTACAGATCCCGAAGTTTGGGTGAGACCCTTACCGGAAACACCGGACCGAGGACGCCGGGCACGCAATCACCGACGTGTAAACTTTCAATCTCGATCAACCCTGGTGTCCTCAAGTCGACGGTTTGCGCCCGCAAGAGTCATGTCCAAGTATCTCGCGATCTTCGCTATTCTGCTATTCTGTCAGCTCGCGGCTGCACAGTTTGGCAACTTTTTTGAGCAGATGTTCCAAGGCGAACACCCCGGACGACAACAACGTCAACGACCACCGGGTGCCGACCACTGGAGAGCACAGGCCGATGCCAGTAAGTCTTCGCCCGCGTTCGCACAGGAGACATTTCTCATTTATTCTTTGCTACCAGTTCCTTGCTCTGCGTACCTCTGCCCCGATACCCTTGTCTGTGTGGACGCACCCCCACAGTGCCCTTGTCCGAACGTGGAGGATATCAAATGCATAATCCCCGACGCTCACGACAAGACCGCTGGCACGGTGATTTGCGTGAGGGCCGGAGGCTGCGAAGACGTAGATGATTACATGAACGCCTGGCCATAGCGTTATTTTTGTGAGCCTCAAAGCTATTTGTTGCCTCTGTTGGATTCCTCATCCTCACACTGCTGCTGTAGCCATCCCGGTTCTGTCTATATGTTCATACCCTGCGTAGAAAATTCGAATCACCAATAAAACCACGGTTTTAAGCTGTTGTATTTTCCGCAATCGCAATTTTGAGGGTGAATAACCGGCAAGTAGCGGAACGAGTAGTTGTCCCGTACCTCTCTTCGTCACCTCGGCGAGCGTATCTGTACTTGATTATCTCCCTTAAACACCAATACATTTCTAAATTTCGAATCCCTCAAAATACACACCCGCCCGCTGCTGCTGGCATATATATGCACCGTTTGGCGTGACCGAGGTGCCTGGGCCATCCCATATCTTTTGTTAGAAGCCGTTTATGGTTGTTTCTCCTTCAACCCCACCCACGCCCATACCCTCCCCACACCACCGTCCAAGCGGTCGACCTGTTCAGCCCATAAAATGAGTGCGGACGCTGAGCAGCCACTTCAACTAGCGTCGGTCGGTATCGGTCAAGCTGTCATTATCCTGTCACAATCGTTCGCACTGTTGGCATACAAACGAGCCCTCACCCCATTGTACTCTTCCGTACCTGCCAGCTCGTACATTTCGTATGTCACAATCGTCTCGTCCGTCCTTGGATCCATCGTTGGTGTTCCGACCAGCGTGGCGACATTGGCATACGGATCATTGCTTGCGGCCGCTCCGAACACAACATTTTATGTGGGGAAGTGCACTGCCAGGTGGAGGGATCCAGTCTTTGGACCAATTATGACCCATGCTGTCGTGCTGGTCCCCATTTTGGTGTCTGGAGCCGCGTTATTACAGGGTTTGCATGTGCGTGCTCGTGTAGATCGTATCCTTGTCAGGCTGAACATTTCGTCGTCCCTTCTAGCGCAAGGATACAGAGACCATATTCACCCGATTGTCCCGTCTCCCTCTCATGTTGTTTATATTCCCGTCACTTGAGCCTCTCTGGAATTCCATGGAGCAATTGCGAACCGTCCCTGCTACGGAGATCGTGAGTTACGCCTTTTCCGGATACACCACCAAGTACCAACGTTCTACTTGCCTGGTCCGCAGTTTATCGCGCTCGCCGCAGCTGTCTTCAGTTTCTGGGTCGGACGTACTTACGTTGCGGAGAACCGAAGGCGCAAGGCCACCAAAAAGCTAGCACTCAGAGATAAAGGGAAGGGGAGGGAGGGTACGCCGAAGAAAACACCCGTCTCAGCACCAGCAAAGAACTGGGTGGAGAAAAGGATTCCCTCCCTGCTGACGTATTTCGTCTTGATGCTGCTCACAAGTGCATCCTATCGTTATTCACCCTCCATCCACTCTCACTTCCGCACCGGCCAGCTCAAGGCGCCCTACATTCACCCCGGTGGCAACGTGTCGATCCTCTCGTCCAAGCAGTCAACCACCGGCATCATTGTTGTGGGGGAGACCGCTCCCGGAAACGAAGCACATTCACAAATGAGGTACTTGCGCGCTTCACACTCCCTTCTCGGAGGAGTCTGGATGAACGAGAGGGCGATGAGTATGAACCCGAGCCTCGCTACGCGCGATGCCGCAGGGAATCAGTTGGGTGATTCGATCTACGCTGCGTTCGTTCTCCAGGAAGCCGTGAGGTTGATCAATAGCACCTCGAGAGGCAACGACTGGTCTGGTTCCGAGGCGCTCATCATTGGGCTTGGCACGGGCATTGCAACCACGGCATTGAAGAACCACGGGTTCGAGACTACGATCGTGGAAATCGACCCTGCCGTCTATGACGCCGCGAGGACATTCTTTGGTCTACCCGATCCCGGTGAAGGGAGGGTATTCCTTCAAGATGCCCGTGGGTTTACCCGGCAAAGGAAGCAAAAGTTGGACTCTGGCGAGGACCTTCCCAAGTTCGACGTGGTAATCCATGATGTTTTTTCTGGAGGAGGGGTCCCTGGTCACCTCTTTGCATCGGAGTTTTGGAACGATTTGAAAGGCACCATGAAGGAGGATGGTGTTGCGGTAGTGGTAAGCCCCCGCGCTCGGTATGTGACTGTAATTCAACAATTCACGTTGACATTATAGAACTTCGCTGGAGCGCCGGGATCCAAGTCTTCTAGGGCCATACTCTCTACCCTCCTTCATGCGTTTGGTCAGTGTCGAGCCTTTTATGACTCAATGCAGGAACTATCAGAGGAAAAGTTGAAGGAAGAATTCTTGAATATCGTGCGTATATTCCATTATCCGTACAAATGATCGCTCGCGTTTGACTTGGCTTCGTTGCATCACCAGGTTTTCTTCTGTACGCCCGCCCCAGGAATAAACAAGCAGATAACCTTCCGCCCTCCTCGCGAAGAAGACTATCTCGGATCGTACCTTCGCCAACACGTCTTTCAGCACCTGTTTCGGCAAGAACTCTCGTTCGGCGTTATTCTTGGCCGGGCGAACGAAGACTACGACCCTGCAACCAAAATACTTCTGACTGATGATGATAACCCGCTCTCTGAATGGCAAGATGAGAGTGCATCACATCACTGGCAGTGTGAGTCCATCGGCTTCAAATATATCCCACTTTCACCGCCTTGGATGTCCGTCACCTCTCCCGTTCACTGGTTGCTCTCACTCGGCTCGGTTTTGAATGACGAACCAGGCGGGCGTCCCTCTTCTTTTTCTCCCCCTGCTTCTTATATGCCCTCTGATGATTTAAAAAAATTTAGTGATGAAAGAAGTTTTGCCGGATATCCACTGGGAAACGTTCTGAAACGCGTCGTAGGGAAGGCCGTCGAATACGGTCGCGAGGCACAGCTTCGATCCACCAAACGGTTTCTCTCACCCAATTTATTTATCCTGCATGCTGCACCTGTACACACAATGGTCCGTTAAGTCCGAAAGAAACGATGACGCTCCGAGATTCGGCCTGCAAACCCTCATTCTCTTGCATACACTCCAAATATGGGTGCCGTTGCATGGGGTTGTTCCTGATCGCGATTGCTTTGCGTTTACTCGCCCGTTCTTCCTGGTCCGTGGTTGCGGGGCAGTGCGGGACCAGCGGGAAGCTGAGTCACCGGTCACCACCGCCCCGTGACAACCGATCTCAATCCAATCTGACAGATCATCTCCTCTATCCAGAGATATCTGTGTTAGACGGTGTTCTTCAAACCCTCCCCCCCTCTTTGCATCGGGGAAACGGAGGCCCTGAACGGGAACCACGCCTAGCTCCGGCTTACCGGCCAAAAATTAGCCCAAGCGCCCAAATTTTGGCGGGTAGGCGTAGGCTAAGCGGAATCCCCGTTCAGGGCCGGAGTAATCACTCGTTGGTTCTTGGGTTGGCCGTGAACTTTGAATCGGTTTCCAAAGGATATAGTGATCGAGTGGCCCTCGAGCGAGTTGGATGATTTGACCGCCGGACCTCACCACCTTCAAATTCCGTTCGAACAATTGGATCGCCGAATGTCCTATGTGCCCGGAACGCTGGGTAAGTAGCTCTATAAAAAAACGATGTCCATGGCCAGGTTATCGGGGCATTGCATGCATATACCCGAAAATCATGTGGTATCAAACCACACAAATTTCCATTGCATGCGGTAGGGTCGACCGACTGAATGAACATTCTACGGTACATCGTCTCCCGTCGACAAAACGACACGGACTCGCAAGAATGCGTTCTCGTTGATCTACGACTGCATACCCGCGGCGTTGCCGACCCGTTTTTTCCGATCCTCATGATTTTGCCGTGGGTTTCGTACTAGGAAATTCTTACGAGTTTTTACGCCTACAACCCGCTTCCAGAGCGACGTTGACGCGGTGGCAAGGGGATACAATTAGTATTAATGAAAGGAGGCTGAACGGGTCCACGGATGCATGGTTCCCCGTCACCGTCCACCCTCTCCCGTCCACACTACGCCTGTCTCAACTGCCCTTCCCGGACTCCGCGAGAGGGTACTGTATGAGACCATTCCGTGGGAGTTTTCGGTCCTTTCGTTTTAGCGAGATCTATGCGGGGTGACCGCTTGATACTTGGTTGTGCCCAGGGTGGTTGGATGGGTTCTGGTCTGGGTGATTGTCACAAACTCACCAGGGTCCAGTGGTCACTGGATCTATCTGGTTTGGTTGGTGTACGGAGGACCACCAGGGGACGAGGCCGGAAGCTAGCTTCGCAAGTTGTGCCACAGCCTACTACGCGTGCTGCCTGGGTGTTTCATTCGTCTCGGTGATTTTCGTCGTACTCCTTTTTCTAATGTTATTTCTTGGCTGCGACCGCACAGTGGGTCAAAATCTCCCACGAGGCTTGACAACCCCCCCCCATTAGGGACTGCGAGCGATCGAATCGCCTCCATTTCAACCATTCTCACTGAATCGGATAATCATGGCACTTTGAATGGCCGTTCCGAACCCGGCCGTAGTCTGAGGCCTGGGGCCTGATGCAGATGTCTTATCTCACGATTATGCGTCCCTGGTCGTTGCTGAATGATGGTGTACATTGGCGAACTCGACACAGGTACTTATTCTTGGGTCCCAAGCGGCTCCGTGGAGCTTGTTAAGCTGCGGAGGGGTCACCTTCCGCGCTTCGGAGGCTCGGAACAAACAGACGGCAGGGTTGCCCACAGCCTCTCGGAACTCTGCCTGCTTCCTCTCCATACACCTTTTGATACATCAGGCTTCTCCATCAAGCGGTTCACTGAATGTTCCCTTCATAGAGAGTGACCCATTATTCCGGGTGTGCCGAGCTCCAAAGTGAATACGTTGAGAGGGTTTCATGTGAGGTGGGTTCCAAATTGTTTCGCAACAGCACACTTCTTGGAGAATATAAGGACCGCGTGCTTCCGTATTTAATTGCCGTGCGTTTTCGCCTCTTCTCCCCTCTTTGCGTGCCATGGCCAACACAGAGAAGAAGAGTACTTCCTTTCACGAGGGATATAAAGGCGATTCCGAGGGGGGCAGCGACGTCGACCTCAACAGGAACATCTCCGCCAGGTCCGTATTCCCTCGCTGTCGCAATGATCACGTGTTAGCGGCTTACCCTTTCCTTGTGTAGGATCAAGAATCCCCTGACTGGGGTCTCGAAGGCTCAACTCTTGAGCGATGTCGAGCGATTCGCAGAGGAGAGAGACATGGCGGACATCCTTGTCTTCCTCAAAAAGGGTGCCCTCGTCGCTCAAGACCCTCCCTCTTTTGAGACGATCGAAGAGTTGGATGAGAGCGACAAAATCTCTCTCCGACGAGAGGTCACCCACAAGTGGTCCCAACCTCGCGTGTTGTACCTCACAATTGCCCTCTGTTCGATTGGTGCTGCGGTTCAGTGCGCGAGCTGTAACTTTTTGAATTTCGGCTTTGATCGCTGATATTTCCGCGTGCCTCCGCAGGGGTTGGGATCAGACTGGTTCGAACGGTGCCAACTTGTCTTTCCCTACAGAGTTCGGTATTCTTCCCGTAGCTGGAACTCCAGACTATGACAAGAACAACTGGATTGTCGGTTTGGTGAACGCCGCCCCCTATATCGCCTCTGCTTTGTGGTATGTTCTATCTGACCCATCTCCCAAGGATTCTTTCGTTGAGATATAATATTCACAGCGGTTGCTGGCTGTCTGATCCACTCAACTTCTACATCGGACGTCGTGGTACCATCTTTTTCAGCGCCATATTTTGTCTTTTCCCTGTCATCGGCTCCGCTCTCTGCCAAAACTGGGAACAACTCTTTATCTGCCGTTTGTTGCTTGGCATCGGTATGGGTTCGAAAGCGTCTACGGTCTCCATTTTTGCGGCAGAAATCGTTCCCGCTTCGATCAGAGGTGGTCTCGTTATGTGTTGGCAGATGTGGGTCGCCTTCGGCATATTCCTCGGTATGTGCGCCAATTTGGCGTTGCACAGAGTGGGGGATATTGCTTGGAGGCTTCAACTTGGTTCTGCCTTTATTCCCGCTATCCCCCTTCTCATCGGTGTCTATTTCTGCCCTGAATCCCCGCGTTGGTATATGAAGAAGGGTTGTTACCACGATGCCTACACTTCACTGGTTAAGTTAAGAAATACCCCATTGCAAGCTGGTGAGTTGCACCATTCGACTTTTTGCGTGCCAACTCACTCCTGGTACTTGCAGCTCGTGATCTCTACTATATCCACGCTCAGCTCCAAGCTGAAGCTGACATTCTCGGGAAGCAAAGCAACTACATTACCAGATTCACGGAACTCTTCACAATCCCTCGTAACCGCCGGGCTTCTTTGGCCGCATTCATCGTCATGATCGGTCAGCAAATGTGCGGTAGTAAGTGCACCTGATATGAGTTAGTTTTGTACGACGCACTAACACGGTTCCTTGAACAGTCAACATTATCGCCTTCTACTCTTCGACGATTTTCGTAGAGGCTGGTGCTTCACCCTTTCAGGCGTTGCTGGCTTCTTTCGGCTTCGGTCTCGTAAACTTCGTGTATGTCTGAGCAGATCTCTTTCAACCCTACGAAACTGACAGGTTCGACTAGTTTCGCCTGGCCTGCCGTCTGGACCATTGATACCTATGGACGACGAACCCTTCTCCTGTTCACTTTCCCCCAGATGGCCTGGACCCTTTTGGCTGCAGGATTCTCCTACCTCATTCCGGAGTCGAGCTCCGCTCACGTCGGTCTCATTGCCTTCTTCGTCTTCTTGTTTGATGCCTTCTATTCTCCCGGTGAGGGCCCCGTGCCATTCACATACTCCGCCGAGGTCTTCCCCCTCTCTCATCGAGAGGTTGGCATGTCATTTGCTGTCGCAACCAACCTGTTCTGGGCTTCCATCCTTTCTTTGACCTTCCCGAGGTTGTTGGCTGCCTTCACCCCCACTGGTACCTTCGGCTTCTATGCGTGAGTTCCCTTGGCTGCGTTTTGTTTGAAGGCTTCTCTGACGGAGATTAAACAGCGCTCTCAACGTCACCGCGTTTGTCCTCATCTTCCTCTGGGTCCCTGAAACCAAGCAGAGGACTTTGGAAGAACTTGACTACATCTGCAAGTCATCCTTTCCGTTTACCCGTAATACCATGCGCTCATATTCTCCTCTCCAGTCGCTGTTCCTACTCGTACGCATGCCAAGTACCAGCTCACCAAAGCTCTTCCGTACTGGTTCAAGCGCTACGTCCTCATGAACAAGTACGCGACGCTCGAACCACTGTACCACTTCGATGTGCGGGTGGCCGCTGGCGAAGGCGTGAAAAATTAAATTATCCCCCAGACTGTTAGCTTACGATCATATATATAGTGTTCCAATCTCTGTATTCTCTGAATTTTGGGTGCGAGTCGACGATGCTTTGAAAACTCCCACAAGAGTGATCCGAGTTCCCGGTGTGACCGAGACGGGTCCACTAGGAGGTGCGTACCGAAGTCGTCACGATCGTATAGGATTTCGCAATCCCGGCGTTTAACCTTGAGCTTGCCCGGCATCAAAATATGTCGACTGCGTGTGCGACCGACCGAGTGGAATTCTCTCCCTCTCCCCCTAATCACCGCAGTGCCCTCGAGGCCTCGCTTACATGAATATCCTTCGACAAAACGCTCCTCGGTCGACGAGACTTTTCCAGCAGACTAAGCCTACGAGGCTGGTCAGGAGATCATCCGCGGTGGTTGGTCAGAACTGCCCACCAAACAAGAACGCTTCTCCATCCTTCCCATGTGTCGATGCGCATGCAGCTCGTGAAGCGAGGCTCCAGCAAGGTTTCAAGAACGCGATCTCTGGCACACCATCTTCCTCCGCTTCATCTTCCTCCGGGCCGGAACCCCCGTACGCTCGTCCGAGCCCAAAATCCTGCAAGATCTATCACCACTCCGAACCACTCGACCTTGTTTACGCAGGTTCACTACCATCCTTTGACATCGCGTACGAGACGTGGGGTACGCTTTCACCCAAGAAGGACAATGTCATCCTGCTACACACCGGATTATCCGCTTCTTCGCATGCCGCTTCGACGGAAGCAAATCCTTCAGAGGGCTGGTGGGAAAAATTTATCGGACCTGGCAGGGCCCTCGACACGAATCAATTCTACATTATTTGTACGAACGTTATCGGAGGGTGTTATGGATCCACTGGCCCTTCTTCATTCCGTCCAACCACCTCGGATCCCGACGGTACCTCTCAGGAGAGGGAACGGTATGCTACGAATTTCCCGGTGCTGTCGATATTCGATATGGTGCGGGCGCAGTTCAAGATGTTGGACGGGCTGGGGGTAAGTGAGATTTATGCGAGCGTGGGGTGTTCTATGGGCGCGATGCAGAGTTTGGCTGCTGGGTGGTTATTCCCTGAGAGGGTTGGGAAGGTTGTGAGTATCAGTGGGACGGCGAGGAGTAGTCCAAGCGCCATTGCCATGAGGTTTGCGCAAAGAAGCGGTCAGTTCTAGTGTCTTTCCTTTGTTGCTGGTTATGTTTAATTCGATGTCACAGTTCTTATGGCCGATCCGAATTGGAACAAGGGCATCTATTACGACGGTATGCCCCCTCATACCGGTATGAAGCTTGCACGACGTAGGGTTTTGTGTAATTTTGCGTCGCTCAGTGCGTTGACCCACTGTTCCATCTTAGAAATCGCCACTGTCACCTACCGATCCGGACCAGAGTGGGACATTCGATTTGGACGAAAATTCAGACCCGCAAGCGAACTCCCAGCACAAAACAGTCCGGTATCTGGTCCCCGGATACCAGCTCTCTGTCCTGACTTCCTCATCGAGACGTACTTGGATCACCAAGGCGAACAGTTCTGTCTGAAATACGACGCTAATTCGTTAATATATATCTCAAAAGCCATGGACCTGTTCGACGTGACATTTTCATCGCTTCGAGGTCTCAATCTGTCCCCGCAAGCGCCCCGTTCCATGCCCCCTCCCGTCCCTCCATCTCTCGCAGCCTTACCCTACCCTGACCACTACCGATCGCAGTTGTCCCATTCGAAGTCACACCCTCCGCCGAAAAATCCCCCAGCTCACCTCCCTGATCTGGCCGAGGGACTGAGACCGTTGGCTAGGACCCCGATATTGGTTCTTGGTGTTCAGAGCGATATTTTGTTCCCGGTTGAACAACAGAGGGAAGTTGCGGATGCCCTGAGGATGACGGGAAACGATATGGTGAGCTACTATGAGTTGGGAGGGGTCTGGGGACACGATACGTTTTTGTGAGTTCGATTCCTTTTTCTTGTCAGTTTTCGGGACTGACTCTCTTTCGTGCAGGTTGGATGTGAGGAATGTGGGTGGAGCGATAAGAGGCTTCCTTTCGTAGTTTAGGGACCGTCGGTCTGATTGTAGCTTCTGGTCTGAATACGACATTTTTTCTTATGGTGGGGGTCGATGGCTGGCTTCACTTCCATGAACATTTGAACTCCCAAGAGCGGCGGAAATTCCAGTGGTCCTCATCGCCAAATAAACAACAACAACGCGATCGCGGTCGTGATCCCCGCCGGCGTTCATCGGACATCCACAACCAGCTTTGTGATCATGTCACCGGCACCGCTAGTACCTTGTTGGCTGATGAAGGCAGAACCCGACTCCAGAATCGTGAAGGGTCAGGACGTCAAGGTTAGTGCTACAACACAAGATATTTGACTTTCCGCATGACCGGCACTGCAGTTTAGTGTTGATGACTTCGAGAGGGTCGGCACCACCCCTTGGGAAGGTGTGAGGAATCATGAGGCCAAAAACTTGATGATGCAGATGCGAATTGGTGATCGTGTTTGTTTGGTTGTGTTGGTTGTGAGGGACTGGAGGTTAACCTATGGTCGAGCAGGTGTTGTTCTACCATTCGAACTGCAAGAACCCTGGGATCGCAGCTTTTGGGGTGGTAATTATTTCTCGACCCAACCATGGCTAGAGGTTGCTTATGACACAAGGGGTTTAGATTGCGAGGGAAGGATACCCTGACCGTAACGTGTTCCTTTCGAACAACGAAACGGCGACCCTTACCTCCCTTACCTCCACCTCTTGCGCCATTCTGTAGATACAGCGTGGGACGAGTGAGTCCGTTACTTTCTGCCAAAGATTGACCAACGTTCTTGACGAGACAGGTCCCACCCTTACTTCAATGCTGTTGGTGTATTCTCCAGCTCCAGTACTCCGTGCACTGATGAGTTCCGCACCCCATTGGCTAGAAAACTAAGAAAGACTCTCCAACTTGGTATATGGTTGACGTCGAGTTCAAGAGCCGCGCAAAGCACTTCGTCCCGCTGGCTGTGTTGAAAGGTATTGCCGCGGGAGATACCCCGGAGTATCTATCTCCAGGGGATGTAGATGTCATCAAAGGTCACTTCCGTTTGTATTGTGGCAAGCGTCTGGCTCATCGTTGATACGCATAATTGTACCCGCGTTCAGGGATGGTGCTTTTGAATCGTGGGAGGTTGAGTGTACAACGTGTGGAGCAGGCGGCTTGGGAGGCCATTCAAACGATGGCGGATAAAGGGGGCTGGGGTGAAGGACAGGCAAAGAAGACCAAGAGTCGGAAGAAGCAGGTGCCGGAAGTTGAGAAGGATGGCGCCGAAACCTCTTCGGAGGGGTCAGTCAGGGCGAAGGGCGGCCCCAGGAAGCGAAAGGCACAACAGGCAGAAGGAGATGACGATTCAACTCCAGCGCGACGCTCGACCAGGATGAGAACAAAGGGTTGATACCGCAGAAAGTAGTTTATGGGAGGTGGGAGCTGGACAGTCGAGATACATTGACGATCGATAATTGCACACTAATACAGGATTGCAGCTTGCTTATGAATACGCGGGCGGTAAATCCAGCCCACCACCAGTAGCCGTGGATGGGCCTGACACCGCTGAAACCGGTGCGCCAGTGGAGTATGTCGCTGAGGAGAACGTGAGCAACTTCCGGATACCACAGATGGGTTACACACGCAATCCGTCCTCCAATTCTGGGTCTTGGTTTCTCATCGCTTCGACTGCACGCTCTCTAGTTTTAGCCAGCGCTGCCGCAAATTCGAAGAGACGTCCAGAGCAGCGAACTTCGGTCTTGGTCCCGTTCGTGAGACCACCCTCCGGTGAAGGGGAGATGGTCATTGCAAGGAAGTTTGAACCAAGGAGCGGTTGTTGGAAGCTCGTGGACACTATTGAGGTCAGTGGGACGGACAAAGATTCGAAGGATGGAGCCGTTTTGTTCGTCTTCGACACATCAGAAACGAAAATGAACTTTGGTGGTGTAAAAAGTGAGATCAGCAAAGATCTGACATACGCTACGGGGCGGTCGTTGTTCTACTCAACTCGATTGTCCGTGAGCCACAACCTGCCAGTACTATTCAGCTTCTTCGTACCGCCTGAACCGCCTGAGGCGGCCGATCCCGATGGTGGAGCTTCGGGGATGGCAAGACTGAGTTCGGCACCCTCCATCGTCCTGATAATCATCTCGAAGGGGAGAGGGACTGGATTCCGCCCCTCATCAATCATCGTCCAGTTGAGAGCCATTGCAAGGGTATGGTTTAGGGTGATTCGCAAGTTGTTGGTTCGTGCAGCCGCGCCCTTCCCGAGGATCGAGCCTGAGAATGTGTATGGCGAGCGCTAAGCGGGTGATCGGCCCGGTTGCCGTTGGGCTTCCCTTTCTCCGGCGTTTGTCGCGTTTGTCGCTTCGCAGCTGCACAATGGTCGAGGCATAAACGCTCTCTGTGGAACCTTTCTGTGAAACAGCAAATCATGCTTTCGATACCACCGTTCCAACATCCGTTTCCAACGATTCCAAGTACAACGGACATGCGCGTGGAAGGACCAACGCTGCCAGACCATCAAGGGGGTCCGTTTAGGAACGCCCGCTTCCCTCGCGCGACTACCAATGGAGGAGGGGCAGTGGCGAAATCAGAAGATGGGGAGAGGTGTGTAGTCTCTGGGCGAGAATGTGAGTTCCCGCTCGCGTATCGTTGGCCGTTTATCGAGTGGTGAAACCCTTGCGCCCCCCCCGAAGCGCTCCGGATTTTGAAGGTTATTGCGCCTGAGGAGGGTGAGGCGATGAGAGGGGCCTCGCCAGGACCGAGAGTCGAAGCATCTCGTAATTTCTGGGAGGGGAGTGGTTTGAAGATTGATAGCTCTTCGACCGATGTGGTCTGGGGCCATGGAAGTGAGTCCTTCGACCGAGGCCGGGAAAAGACTTGGGTGTAATCCGAATGACTAACCCGAGCAAAGTCTTCTCGAACAAGATTTTGACGAGCGCCAGAAATGGCGAGGTAATCACCTGGGATCTCAACAGGAACAGCAACTCGAAATACGGTACGCGCTAAATTCTCTTGATCCTCAAGTTCTCTCATCCCCGCCCATAGAACGACGAGCGCGCGATCACACGCGCGCAATACATCGGCTGTCGTACTCGACTATCGTCCATCATTATTGTCTTTCGGGCTCTGCAGATGGTGATGTTCGGATATGGGTAACTCATCATTGCAGCGAACTTTGTGACCATTCTAAGCATATACAGGACCTGAGGGATATGTCGAAATCCGTGCTCAAGATTCACTACCCTACAGGGGTCCGAACTCTTGCCTTTTCTTCCAGCCAGTCCCAACCGCTTCATACCATTGTAGGTCTTGACAATGGTACCCCCGTTCTATGCTCTGTGAACACTCGCTGAATATGTGACAGGTAGTCTCTATCGGTCAGCGCAACGTTTCCGCAACCTACCCGACTTGACCTCCCGATTCTGATTACGTCACGAAATTAGCTGGGACCTCAAGATGGGTCAACGTGGTCAACTCGACCGTATCCCGGTAGCTCACGCAGGACCCATCCTTTCCTTGGATTGGTACAATCCACAGTCTGTGGTTGAAGGTCCGCCAAGCGTGAACTCAGAAATGTGGGTTGCCACAGGTGGATTGGACCGCTGTGTCAAGGTTAGTTTACTTCAGTTTCGATCTAAGGGTGAGGTGATTCACCGGGTGTATGCCAGGTGTGGGGTTTCAAGTCCAACACCGGTAGCGATGGCCCTCAATCACCCGTATACAACCTCCATACTTCCTTCCCTATCCGTCGTATCCTTTGGCGACCTGGATACGGCTGCGAACTCGCGGTGGTTTCAAATGCCGACTTTGGACTTGGTTCGGGATCTGATATTTCCGTAGCTGCAAGTAAAGTGTCGAGTCCTCGGATAGCCGAGAAACCGATGCAGGGCGAACCACAACCTCTTTCTATCCTCGCAGAGCTTCAGAACCATTTTAGTCCGAAGGCGCCTTTTGAGTCGATCGTTTCCCAGCCCAGGAACGGTGTTGGAGATTCTGTAGAGATTTGGGATGTTAGGAGGCAGTATATCGCGAAGTGGCTGTTGAACAACTCCGCCGTTGAAGGTGGTGTCACAGGTTTGCAACATCCATGTCCCTCGGGTTAGTAAGCGGGCTGACCGACCGTTGTCAGATATTGCTTTCAAGGATTCACAAACCCTATGGGCTCAGCATTCCTCAGGGGCGTTCTCGCAGTTTGATTTGAGGGATGCGCGTGCGCCTTTGGATGCGGTATCCAGGGCCGCGGCCACCTGGGAGGTCACTGGGTCTTTGACTTTTGTCGCAGATAAACCGTCGGCGACTGAGCTTCCGTACGACGACCGGTAAGCAATCTCCTCCGGTGCTATAAAGTTATTAGGTATTTACAATCGTTTACAGCCAGGTTGGAACCCCAAATGGGCCAGAACCGGTTACGCCGTTGAAGCGACTCGGTGATCCACTATACACTCCGGGATCTCAGAATGTTGGACACTGTGTCTACGAGTCTGGTTTCGAAGATCTCGAAACTTTCGAAAAACTGGCTCATGAATACAAGGTTGATGGGAGGAACCGAACTGAGATTTGCCGATTCAATGCTTCCGTGAGTTAAACGTCACTCTTCGTAAGCGGTGGGTGAACAACTTTGGTTTAGGCCGCACACAATGCGGGGCAACCGGAAGCAGCGGAGATCTGGTTGCTTGTCGAATCCCTGCTCACTGATCTAGTGCCAAGACCGGAACCAGAGATGGATTTCCATTCGCGTTCACATACACAACCGCCACTCTCGCCTCTCGCGGGCATGCATCCCAGTCTTCCCCATTCTTTATCGGCCCCTGCTGCTATCCCGGGTTTGCATAGTAACCAATCTTCCGGCCCTGATCTCAAACCCCCGATGTCAGAAGTTGCACTTCACACTCACCGCAGCAACACGTATCCCAGCCCTCGTCACCGTACCCACGCAGACCTTACCGCGGGAAATACCCCCAATTCTTCGTCACCTTCATCACCCCAGCGCCCATCTCCTGGTCTCCCTCCTGTCAACACGATTGGGACTCCCATCCCCGCTTCTGTGTTTGCGAGACGGACCTCAGCTGCCGGCCTGGTCTCTGGCATGAATGGGAGTTACGTTGCCCGACCGAGGGCGAACTCTTCGTATCGGAGACCCTCGACATCCGCGAAAAGTATCATGAATATGGTCGACAGTCAGACAAGTTTGCAGAGTAGTGGCGGTGCTCTCGGAACGAACCACCGCAGCCCTGGCTTGAAACACGTTGGAGACGGCGCTCTCAGTGATTCAGACTCTTCTGGGAATGAGGAGGATCACGAAGATGGACCAGGTGACGAAGACGAATTGCAGTCCACCCCCGACCCTGCGAATGATGAGGGACTTGAAGGGGATATATTCAGACGCCCACACATCTCTCCGTACCTGTTTCCGCGGAACCCAGCTTCACACCGCTCTCCGTTGTCCAAAGTCGTGAGACGGCAGAATTCTAGGTCGGATGAGGAGGACGAAGATCGTGTATCGCCCTCGCCTGCTTCCTCGAACTCAGACCTTGGCGGTCCGGCGAGCCCCAGGAAGAGGGTGCTTTCGGCGTCGTCAGTCGGGGTGTCGTTTTATTCTACAAACGCCATGAGGACGTCGGTTGACCGGAAGAGGAGCAACACTACTAATAGTAGGAGTTCCACGGTGGCTAGTTTGGCCGCAAGTTCAGTCACTAGTCCTACTGTCGGACCCGTATCTGGAGGTGGTGGTGGGACTGGCGGACTAGCTGTTCCTAAGAAAACCATTTCGAAGCAAGAGTCTCATAGCAGCATTCGGACAGTCATTGCAGTTTCCGAAAACGCCACACCGACGAGAGAAGTTCCTGATCCTTATTCATCGTATTCCCAAGGGGGGACTGGCCCGAAGTTATCCGAAACACCACGGAAGGTGAGCAACGGGGAAAACAAGAACGGCACAACTGGTAGGCCTTTGGCATTCGGTCACCAGAAGCAGCGTTCGGAGGCGGCGATGAGCGAGCTTTTGTTGGATGATCATGATGATTCAAGATCTCAGAGTCAGTCACAAAGGGGCGGTCCGGGTTTTGGGAAGCACATTCCGAAGCAGAGTGGGAACGCGATGACCAGGAGGAGAGAGGATGTTGAGGAGGCTGAGAGGAGGTTCAGGGATTCCGGGTGGGATGTGGTGAAGGAATCACTAGAGATTTACGCTGAACAGGTACGCTCAGAGGGAATCCTTGTCCTCTACCCTGCTTGACCTCCGTCATAGGGGGAGATACAGATGTGTGCGATGTTGGCGATGATCGTTCCCAAGGAACTGGGAATCGCACGATGGCGTGCAACATTTTTCTTGGAGTCCTATCTAGGTTGGACCCTTTTACTTCATCTCCGAAATTAGCTCATGTCCTCGCAGAACTTTTGGCGAGGCTGCAGTTGCATGTCCCAGCAGCTGATATACGGAAGCATGTAGAATTGGAGGATATCAAGTCCAGCGCACTGGTGAGGCAACGGAGGGCTTACGTTGATCTAACACGTTGAATTAATATTTTCCCCGCAGCTGGCTAACACCATATACACCCAATGTGGACGTTGTAGAAAGGCGATTATCATACCCAGCGGTCAGAGGAGATTTGATCGGCCCAGCGGAGGATTCGGCTACTGCTTAAAGTGTCGAACGAATATCGCTCGTTGCGCAATTTGGTGAGCAAAGCGCAATAGTGGCGCTGGACGGAAAATATTAACCGCTCCGCTTTAGCCACTTGCCGGTGAGGGCGTTGATGTTCCATTGCCCGGTGTGCATGCATGGTGGCCATCAGAAGTGCTACAAGGAGTATTATTCAGCCCGGACGGTTGAGCCGCTCCCCACCCCTGCCACGTCACGGACACCTCCGCGGCCGGTAGCGAGCCCCACGGGTGTGATGGGTTCTGAGGATGACCCCGCTCCTCCAGGGTGTGAGATGCGTGATGTATTAGTCAGCAGTATCGCCCAGCCACTGCCCTTGCGTGAGCAGTTGTCTGGACACCCATGTGCGGCTGGGTGTGGACATTACTGCTGGGCATTGGCACAGGGTGGACAGACTATGTAGATATGATTATAGGACAAGTTGCGATCGGCATCAAAAGTACTCGAGTGTGTGAATTTACTGGCCACACAACGTGTTTTCAAACCGCCATCGGACGGCAGGGCGCGAAACCGACCGTTGACTTACTCCATCCCCTCCGCTTCCGTCGACAAGGCGTCGTCGCGTTCTTTTTCATCGCTTCGGCAACCTCAAACAACGGCTCATGTCCGCCGTCGATGCCGCAGCAATCCACTCCGACCGACACCTCTTCGCGCACGGCTCAGCACAGCCGGAAGAGTCACCGACCGTGTCTCCGACTGAGGTCGTGATATCATCGTCTTATCCACCCGGGACAATCCACCCATCGGTTCTCGACGAAGATGCTGCTCTCCACCATGACAAGGATTTCGAACCTCTCGACCTTTCACACGACCCCTCCATACAACCGGGTGAATCGACCACTGCCTCCATCCAGGTTTTGGATGACGTCCCGGATCACATTGGCGTGGTGACCGAAGACATGGTTTCGAGCGACGATGGTCAGGATTGGACAGAGGGCGACAGTCAGGAGCACAAACGCGTCAAGGTTCGTCTCTCGGCTCCAGGGCCAATTCCTACCATATATCCGGATTTCGTGCGATATCTTCACGCTGCACTTTCTCCTCCCCACAATCTCCTTCTGTGCAGTGTTTTGTCACGCCCGAAATTTCCTGGATCCTCTCTCTGACTCAGTTGCAAGGTCTACGAGCTCGTCGGCTCTCATTGGGAGGACCAAGGCACCGCCTTCTGCTATGGGCATTTCGATGAGTCAACCAATGAGGCTCAACTAATCGCGCGTTCTGAAACCGAACTCGAAAACACAATCCTCTGCACAACGATTCGGTCTTGTGACGTTTACCAACGACAACAAGGTAAAACTTTCGACCTGGACCACCATGGAGCCGTCTCAATTGATGCCGGTTCCAGAAACGTTGATCGTGTGGACAGAGCCGGACGGCGTAGATTACGCGCTTAGCTTCCAGGAAGCGGAGGGTTGTTCTGAGGTTTGGAATTTCATTGCGGAAGTTCAGCAACACATGAAAGCATCCGGTGAACAATGGGTGTTTGTTCCGTTTCGTGCCTCAGCTGACATTCGAACGTAGAAGATCACGGATTTGGTCCAATGTCCGGAACCGGCCCCGACGCTGACCTCCTGGCAACGTCGAAACTCCGTGGAAGCCTTCCTGAGCCGAGGATGACTTACATTCCCGAAATTGACAGGATCATCAAGATTCTATCCCGCGCGACCGCGGTGAAGGAGAAAATGTGTGAATGGATGAAACGAGAGGTATCTGATCCGTTGTGTGGTCATTAACGCCGTCTGAAGCGATCCTCATTAAGGGCTACATCATCTCGCTGATAGAAGTGTTCACGAAATCCGAGGATCTTGAGAGCCTGAACGATCTCCATGCCCTGTGTAGATGCATGCAAACAATTCGTAAGCTTTCCCTCACGTACCTTTTCACGTGGCTGACGGTTGTCATGCTGCGAAAGTGCTTCTTAACGACCATACCATTTATGAGCACATTTTGGACGATCGTATCTTCACAGGCGTCATGGGTATTTTGGAGTGTGAGCGCCATCAATTAAAACGTCGTCGATCACTCGGCTCATCCTTCCTTCCCTAGATGACCCCGAATTCCCAGATCACAAGGCGAATTACCGGGAATTTCTCCAGCAGAACACCCATTTCCATGCCCCGATCCCCATCCGAGATGAGGCCATAGAGCGGAAGATCCATCACACCTACCGACTGCAATTCCTCAAGGATGTCGTACTCGCACGCGTTTTGGACGATTCGACATTCAACGTCATCAACTCTTGCATCCTCTTCAACCAGATGGATATCATTAACCACGTGCAACATGACCGATTCTTTTTGGCGTATGTTGTCCAGCCATTCCTGGAAGAGGGTGTTGCAGGTGTCAGATGGTGGAGGGAGCGTTTGAAGGAGTTTGACGATAACCGAGCTCGGTCAGACGAGGCGATGGAGGTGGATGGACCCCCATTGCAAATTCTTCCTTCGGTCAACGGAGATGCCGAGTCCAAGGCCGACCTCGACGCCAGCCGGAGATCCGTCGTCCTCATGCTCCAGCAGCTCTGTGCTATGGGCAAGAATGTTCAGCTCCCCACTCGCCTGACTCTCTTCCGCAATCTGATAGACCGAGCGATCTTGTTCCCCGTCCAGTGGGCTCTCACCCAAGACGAGAGCGATGAACAAGGGAAGCAGACTATCGCTGCAGCCGGCGAGATCTTGTCTGTTCTCTTGGACCATGATATCAACGGAGTTCGAGGGTTTGTGTTGAGACAGATGACAGAGGGAGACTGTGAACAGGGCAACACACTTCTATTGTTAATGTGCAAGAACATGGTTCGCAGTCGCGATCTGGCAGTTCAGAGTCAGATAGGAGACGCGCTGAGGCTGATGCTCGAGATCCCTCTCAACGATCCGAACGATCCAACATCTCAGGTTCGTCGTGGTTTGGCCCTAATCCTCAGGGTATCTCATCATTCAATAGGCTCCCCTTACTGTGAAGCTAATGCAGCGTGCTAAGGACGACCCTGGCGTCGAAAAATTCTTGGAGTACTTTTACAAGGGTTGTATCGACACACTCTACAAGCCCTTTGGTGACATCCCTGAGTTTAGGCAATTACAAAGTAAGATTCTTTTTCCGATATCTACTTTATCCGCTAATTGTTGCGAAAAGAATCCACCCTCCCCATGTCGAAGGAACGAACAAATCTGTTCCTTTACCTCTGCGATCTTTTGTGCAATTTTGCGCTTCAGCATTCTTTCCGCAGTCACTTCTTCCTTCTCTCCTCTAACATTTCCACCCGAATCGCCACCCTCCTTTCCTCCCGAGATAAACATTTACGCTTAGGTATGCTCTATTTGAGTCCCTGATTCCGCTCGCGTCAATTAAGCCTTTCGCAGCTGCATTCAGGTTCTTTCGGATTTGCCTCAGGATCAACAATCGTAACCTTTTCAACCACCTTATCAAGCTAGATGTCCTCCAGCCCATTGTTGGTCTTACCGTCAAAGAGTCGGGAAGGGACAACCTCATCAGTTCGTCCTGTCAGGAATTCTTCGACCATATGCGGAAGGTGGGTCAATTGTGGGACCGCTGCGCACAGTGTTTTTCTGACTGAGACTTCAGGAGAATATCAAGGAGCTGATCAATCACTGTATGACGAAGCATGAGGCGCAGATCCGGAAACTGGCAGAGACGTCGTTGGGTGGTCCCAGATTCAGTGCGCTAATCCGAAGATGGGAGATGAATGTCGAACCTCTGCCGGAGATCAAGGAAGAGCCGGATACAAAACCGGAGAAGTGAGCCGAGATTCGTTGGTCAGAAAAATAACCCACTGACCACACAAATTAGGGGATTGAACGGCTTGAGGTGGGGACAGGGTCGCGGATTGAACAGGGACGAGGAGCGGTACTTCAGTGAAGATGGTCCGGATGAGGATGACCAGCCTGCACCGCTCATCAGCACACCATCCCTCGCCTCCCCAAAGGCATCTGGCAGCGGTCTCCTGAAACGGAAACGATCTATCGGAAACAGCAGGGTAGTCGGTGGGTCACCACAAATGACCCTTCCAAGAACACCACCGATCGGAAACCTGGTTGGTTACTGCGACGATGACGATGAGGACGAGGGCGAAGACAACAGTGACCTTTTCGGCGGTGCGCCTCACCTTCCCAAGAGGAGACTCAGTGTAACCCCAGTAGAAGGGACCAATGCAAACGGACCACCTGCGACACCTCGGTTATCACATCGGAGGATTGGTTCACAATCACAAATGTTCCAGCCACTACCGTCGCCAGATGACGACGAGGACGAGGAGGATACCCTTCTGGAGTCCTTGGTCACAGGTTCTGCTATAAAACTCTCATCTACACCATCCACACCTTCAACTGCCAAATCAGCATTGTCACCCACAAGCGGTTCACCGGATTTGGGTCTGATGAAAATGGGAGAGAAGAGGAGAAGAGGGAATGACGATGATGACGACGAAGAGTGGATGCTGGAGCGGTTGGCTACCAAGGCGAAGCGTATCAGTAACGCTGTTGGTAACTGTGGGGAGAATCTGGAAGGCGGTCCCAAGAAGATTAAACTCATCCTCAGCAAGCTCGGGTCTAACCTGTCAACACCTTCACAAACGCCAACCCCGGGCAGTGGTGGCGGCTAACAAACTGTACTTCCTGTTGTTGATGTATGGTGTTTATATGCCTGTCATTTTTATTCTCCCCTTCGTTGTTTGCAACTTGCTTTTGCTGTGTTCTCTTATGTAGCGTAATAGTATATATAGACCTCGTTCATCGCTTCTGACATTCGGCAAAGGATAGGAGTGTTTTTCGACCCAAAAGCCACCCTATCTCGATTATGGCGGCAGTAGATAATACAAGGCGAGAAAAGACCAAGAGCTAGGTCACCGTACTGCGTAATTCCTGGCTGAGCCACGCCCTCCGCCGTGTCCTCGTTCTTTCTCGAGGACGAACAACGCATCTCGCAACGTAATTCTCCGCCTCAAATCCTCGTCCTTCTCTTCCTTGGAGGAATTCTGTTTTGTGGTGGAAGAGACGTAGGGTCGCGCCCAAGAACTCGCCGTTTGTTGGGCGGTGGTGGTTGCGGATGTCGCGGCTGTGGTGTTGGTTGTAGTCGTAGATGGTCCGGGAGTCGAAGGTGACTTGGTTTTCGCAGGTGTGGATGTACCCGCGGCCGCATTCATCCAAGCGTATTTCCCCGTTGACAAACCCGCGGCCTGACTGGCGACCGCGTTGGACATCTTCTTCCTCACGTCCTCCGACATATTCCTCGCCGTGACGCCGGGCCCTTCCTTCTTTTTCTTCTTTTTGGGTTGCATAGCCTCTTCATCGTCAAAGTCCCCGTCTCCGGCGTTTTGCTGAGTCCCGTAATTAGAAGTTTGAGCGGCGGCAAGTTCGGATCGTTCCTTCCTTTCCCTCCGGACTTTCATCTCTTCCTCCCGCTCGATCCTCTCCAACACGGCCAACTGCTTCGCGACGTCCGTCCTGACGACGATACTCCACATCGGATTACCGTCATCGTACAGTGAAGCAGACCTGTCGAACTGAGTGTCGTGGCGGTGTGCGGCGGCCGCGATCATGGCTGTCACGAGTTCCTGTAAACGAACTCTCAGAGCGAGAGCGAGGTAGTTGACCGAATCTTCAGGGATTTTTGTGACTTTGTGGGTGGTTCCTATCGTGCGCATCGTAGTTCCTATGAAACGGCTGTCAAAGTTGGGAGTGGGAGGTTGTTTTCGTGTTCGGTCATCATAGGATCGGTACGAGTGGTGTTGATCTGAGCCTCGTTGAAGATTCTCTTCCTCCGCCTGTAGACATCACACAGCGGGTCAGAGTACCACAGGATGGTCAGTTGAAGCGAAACACGGGAAGCGAAGCCACTCAACTCGAAGATCGACACCAGCCTGACCCAACGCGTCTTTCAGGTTCTCGACATCATTCGACTCGTTCTGAGTCGCGGAAGTGGAAGTTTGAGTGTTCGTTCTAGCCGCCGTGGCCGTAGTTTGCGTGGAAGTCAGATGAGGTGGTGGTTGGGCGTATGAATAGTATGCGGATTGCGTGTATCCCGAGTAAGGGTAATAAGAGGTCCTATGCGACGCGCAAGCCTACCTCAGTGTGACCCACAAAATGAAAGCGACTGGGACTTACGCTGGAATGGATTGTTGCTGCAACGCGGGGTCAATCGCCATCTCTAATGGGGTCCCTCTCTCGTCAGAAATCGGTCTGGGGGATAATTTTTCGGTTGCGTACGATAAGTGGCCGGCTGAGCGGCCGACTGAGCAGTCGTCTCTTCCGCCTTCATCGCTATCGTGTCTTGCGGCGGCGAGTGAATGGCGGTCTGTCTTTCGAAGTCGCGATTCTCCTCGTGGATGAGTTCCCACGATCGGTCACTCTTCGGAAATTCCCGACAGAGCTCGCAACCTAAGTCAAGATCTTGGCAGACGACATGAGATCCAGTTCTCCAGTAAATACACTACGATGCCGCGGGGGTCCCAGGCATCAGAGGGTGTCATTCGACCAGTGTTGTATGCATATCTCATCCTCTGGGTGGTACGATACCGAAGCCAAGGTTTTGGGGCGGGTCAGTTGAACGCCCCGCCCGTTGTCACTCGTGAAAATACACTCGTGGTTCTGCAATTCGTTGATATGATAGGTCCTTGATGCAGGGCAAGCCACCCCTCATTAATTTTTCTTCCTGGGCTAAAGATAGCTTTTACGATACATTCCCGCCTCCGGGGGAGGACAAATCCTAGCAATCCCTAGCCATACCTTCGAAGTGAATGATGAGTTTCACAGTGTGACCTTTACAGATACCCGAGGATTCATATGTACCTGATTCTTCCTCCCATAGGCAAACCATAGAGCGCTGGCGCTGAATGTCTGCCATCGGTCCGACGCATAGGCTCGGTGCCAAGGAGCAGGTAAGAGGGTAAAGGAGTAAGTTATTCGCTTACCATGACGTGCACGAGGGCAATCCAGCCCCAGGGCCGGGTTCCAGGCGGAAAGTCTTCCGTACTTACCCGAAGGATCAAGTCTGGGCCGGAAGTCTGGAGAATATCTGGGGCGCCGAGGTGGACTGGATGATAAGGCATAATCTCCTATATAATCCAGAAAACCCACCGGCATCCAAAGTTACAAACGACCAACAAACCTACCCGAACCACTTACGACCTCAATCGTGGCCTCAATCATTATACCTGTAATTGTTTATGCATCATTTTCGGGTTCTTCGGCTGACCGAAATTAACAGAATCTCTTGACCCTCAACCAATGGCTGCATGGCCGTGCAGCGGGCGTACGTCCTGCCACCACTATCAAGGGTGAGAAAGACCACCCAACACGTAAGTCACTACAAATCCCCGTGAGCAACGAGTTTCCACCGTTCAAAAACACTGTTCCGACGAAACAGAATGAGTTAGCTTCTGCTGCGAACGCGGCCCGAAGGCCAAAGCAGGGCCGATGGTCACAGATAGATGAGGAATTACTTTTCTTCTGCGACAGGGGGTGCTCCTGACCCTCATCTATCATCCCATGCGTGAAGCGCATGTCTCATATCCCATCGTACCCGCCGGCTGACTGGCCGGCTCGGGAAAACAATCAACCTGCATGTTTCCATATCGTATAGCATAATATCGCATTTAATTGTCGAGGATCAATGAGGGACCCATTCGATACTACGCACCTCACACCCACCATGCATGTGATTGAATGCATGCTGGTATCGCAAAAATGCCGCGGGGTCATGCTGAAAATCGCCAAACGGTGACTTCCACGCCGATGCTACATTGACCCCGCTGCCGGCACTCGCTTGAAAATGTCGTCATCTCTTACCGCGGGGGTCGTCCTCCGCGGGAATTGGAGGTGAATGGCCAAGACTCGGCTCGCCGAGCGTGACGCTCGAGGCGGACAGTGTCACAAATCCCCGTTGATCGTTTTTGACGACAACGAGGATTCTGGCGGTCACAACTCGATACCGCTTCTTTGTCCTTGCACACAGTCTGGCCTCAAGGGTTTGATTGCCCATTTCTTTGAAGTATGTCGAGTCCCCAACGTCCTGAAATCATTATGACAAGGCCCGAGTGGCCATGGTCCACCTATCAGCATCGCGCTTCTCACTTCACTACCTCCACTCCATCAGTTGCGGGGTCTTACTCTGGTTTACAGTCCTGGGACCCACGAGCCTCTTCATCTACCTCCAGCCCAGCAACTGTTTTTGTCTCCTCGGACACGCCGTCAAAGCGAGCGAGCGGTACACCATCCATGTCAACGCCACTCATCCAGCAACACGGAATAAGGAACTGGACTTTTGCGGTGGGAATATATTACTGCATTTTCAAAAAATTCCCGAGTTAATGCCGCTCCAAATAGGCCTTGGAATGGGTCGTTGCCGACATTGAGCGGCTTTCCCGATTCATCGAGTCCGATACGGATTCGGATGGAGACGATGGGCAACCGAGCATCAAAGATGACGACCAGAGTTTTGAAATACTGAGCCAATCTCCCCTCCTCGGCGACGGGAAGTTCAAACTTGAGATAGGTGCGCCACCTTCCAGTTACAATGGAGGAATGTCTGGTGTAACGTTTCATTCGAGCTCGCACGCCCGGCGCTCAGACGCTCTCCCTCTATGTCACGTCATTAGTCGTTGGTTATCCCCACAACGATTATGCGGTGTCTACCACTGTTCTCGCCGCAATCAAAACCAACAATAGCAAAGTTGGGGAACGAGGTGCACGCACGGAATGGGTCTGGAAAGAGTGGCAGAACGATTGGACGTTCCGGCAGGAAAGTGAAGTTTGGGGTAGGGCTCGATCGATGTGCACGTCCATCCTCTACTGATTCACCAATCACAGAGTGCCCACTCCCTCCGCTTTCCGAATTATTGAAGAATTCAAAGATAAAGGAGACGGACTCCTTTGTAATTTGTGTCCAAATACATAGCCCCGTCGGACCCTTTTATCCGCAACAGCCCTCGGTTGCATATGTCCCCCGGAACCTCCTAGATGGGTTAGAAGCATCCTTGGACAATTCAAGTAAGAACCAGCTGACCAGTTTCCCTTGATTCTAACAAAACGTGCAGACACGGGGGACGTCCGATTCATCTGCCTGGAAAGGGCCGACCCAGCCGTGACTGCTCATCCACTTCCAGACCAGGATCCAGCAAGTTCACCATCCACGAATTCCTCGTCCGGCCTCGAGCCTTCATTTTTCTCGTCTCATGCCTTCGCACGAAAACGGGTGATCCACGCTCACTCCGACATTCTCACACGAAGATCCGAATACTTCGCCACCATGCTTTCCTCGTCCTTCTCCGAGAACGCGAACTCTGTCCGACCTGGAGAACGAAAAGTGTACACGGTCGTCTTGGAGGAGGCGGACTTTGTGACAGTCTATTGGTTGTTGAAATGGATATACGCCAACTGGCTGACCTTCAGAAGCGAAGACGACCCCCGACTTGCAATCGAGGGTATCGGAGCTGGGTGGAGCGCGAAATGGCTCAACACCAGTGGAAAGTGTGAGTGGGAGTGGAAGAAATTTACCAGGAACCAGCCTGGCGAGGACCTGAGTGCTTCTAGAAGCGATGCCCGGAGCATTGCAAGCGCCACCGAGAGCGCGGGGTCGGGCGATGTCAAGGGCAAGACAAAGGGGGTCGCTGAATCCCAGGCAACCTTCCCCAACCCGGCCAGCTCCAACACGACGCTCCGCACAGGCAACACCCCAGGCAGGAGCGCGGGCCCCACCTCGGGGACCTCGCCAACGAAACCGCAGTCGCGGCAACAACTGACGACTACGAGTCCCTCCGTTTCGAGGCGCTCCAACACCTCCACTGATGGTCCAACGAAACCGACGTCGGGGATCTCCAGCACTCCTCTGCCTACACCTGCGCCCGTCAACACGCATCAAGCAACTACTTCCACAGGTTTTGCGAATTCACAGAGGTACAGTGCCGTGCGCCAAACATCGGTCCCTGACCCCCACCCCCACCCTACGCCCGAGCCTCCGCCAGCTTCCGCGTTGTCTGTCTACCGACTTGCGCACCGATACGACCTAGATGGACTGGCATCATTGGCGTTGGAACATATGATGACAACGATCACACCGGAGCACTGCTTCAGCCTGCTTTTGGCCAGTAGCGTCTGGGATGAACTCAATGGACTCGTTCAGGTAAGTGCTTCTCTGTCGCATTTCGTGATGGTCTAGAACCTGACATACTCGGGTAGGACTACGTGGTAGAGAAATGGGAGGAAGTTTCCATGAGCGCAGAGTTTGAACGATGTTGCGATGAGGTCGCAGCCGGGGAGTGAGTTTGGCACATGTTCCGTCATCCCCACAGACTGACGCAGTTGCATAGTTGGGGAACGGAGGGAGGGAAAACGTTGATGGTGCTGTTCAGGCGGTTGAGATCTCCCAATGCGGTTACATTTCCCCGAACCTGAGCTTGGGCTCCAGGCGCGCGTGTAATGGCAATGATATCTGTGACACTTTTGGAAGAAAATGTTTGGGTTCCCCGGAAATACTTATGCGCCTAGATTGAGGAGCCGTCGTGGCTGTTCGAAGTGCCTGATGGATCGCCACAATCTCAGGGGCTGCCAAGTCTAGCGACTCCAGGCCAGGGATACCATAGTAGCATGACGCTGGTATCCCCAACACCGAGAGGTGGTGCGACCACTCATCGTGTTTCCACGATAAGTAACACTGGCGTTATCCAATCTCGGTCACCCCCGCCGATCCTTTGGTGGGCAGCGAACGAAGCACTCACGAAGTTTCCTGTTTCATCTGCACATGATTTTTGGCAGGTTCGCCTGGGATGGACCACGCAGCGTGACGATGAATGGAATTAGTGCCGGTGTGACAATATCTTGGTGAACATGAGAAGGGATCCCTGCGAATAGATGCCGGTTTGGGGGTAAACGTAAGAGTTTGCCAATCACTTACGAAGCGCGTCTTTGGCGATCCCTGGACGATTCTCGCGGTGCCAGTGGGGTGGGCTGAGGCTGGAATACTCTGAAAAGATTACGGGGCGTCTTCTTTGTTTTCGAGCCCAATCACTCCAGGACGAAAGGTGATTCCGACAAGATGTCATTTCCTAACAACGGAGCACCCCCACCTGGTTCCCAGGTGGAATGCTGCTCGGGAGTCGGAACTCCGGAGGAAGCCGATCGATCATATGGCGCTCGCCACACTTCTCTCCTCAGCTCCACCGTCAAAGCAAAAATGATCCCGTCCGCAGAACTGCTGGAATCTCTCGAACGACACAACACCACGTTCGAGGCTCTTCTCGGCTTGATTCCTTCTAAATACTACATTCCTCGTGATGAGGAGAATGTTCCCTCTGGATCCAAATACCGTAAGCATGTGAAGGTCTCGAAGGAGGTTACAAAAAACGCGAGACGAGCAAAGGTACGCCGAAACGGTCACCTGGCGTTGCGCGAGCTCTATTTGGGGTCTTTTTTTAACCCCTTTCATTGTACCGAAGCTGGATCCCGATACCCACAAGCGGAAACCGGAGGAGGACGCCGATGAAGATACTATGGACGTTGATCACGCAGACGCCGAGATCACACCAATGCCGTCGGCGCAGGGAATCCAAGCCTTAAGGGACAAGCTTCATGCCAAAATGGATCAACTGCGACGAAACAGGGTGGGCAACCAACCCGAGACCAAGGACGAACTGCTGGAGGAACGGCGGAAGCAGAGAGGTCTGATGCGGGACAGGCGCCGGAAGGAAACCAAAGAGAAGATACGACTGGAAAAGGAGGCAAAGGAAAAGAAAGACGGTAGGGGGGACAAAAAGAGTAACCAGCACAAGGTTTCGGGCCCTCCGAAGGTTGGTAAATGTTTTCAGCCATCGGAGACGAGTACTTAACACCGATTCCTCACAGAACCAGCTCTTGGTGCCAGAACCTTCCACTGGTGTCACAAATGTCTCATTCTCTGCTGTCGCCGGTCCATCATCAAGCAAGAAGGCGAAGAACCTCACAACAACATCGAACCCGTCACTCGCGCTTGATCAGCTCCTGGCCCGCAAGGAGAAGTTGGCGGCCATGCCGGATGAGAAACGGAAAACTGCCGAGGAACACGAGAAATGGGAAAAGGCAGAGGCCCGCATGGGGGGCGTGAAGGTCAAGGACGATGAATCCCGGCTCAAGAAAGCAGCGAAGAGAAAGGAGAAGGAGAAAGAAAAGGGTCAGAAGAGATGGTGCGTGAGCTCCTTGTGGAATCCAAACGTTGTCTCTCTGAAATCACATTGCTGTAGGCACGAGAGAAAAGAGCAGACGGCCACATCGATGGCAGCACGACAGAAGAAACGCGCCGATAACATCGCCATGAAGGCGGAACGTCGGAAGGGGAAGAGTCGTCCAGGGTTCGAAGGCAAGTCCTTTGGTGGGAAAGGAAAATTCAAGCCCAAAAATAAGTAATTGTGAGAACGCGAATTCATTTTTGCCCTTCCATTCCCAAGATCGCTCCCCAGAATCCGATCACCCCAGATACCGTCTCCAGTTAAAGTCCCCTGGTCCCCAACGCCCATGTTACGTTTTTCCGTGCGGTGGACCTTTCTCGCGAGTCGGGGCATCGTATAGCAATCGTGCCAACCACGTGCTCATCGGACAACCCCTTGGCGGCGACTAGTGCCGGCTACGCTTGTACACTCGCGGAGCTGGGCAGATTAACGCGGCGACCCGGATGACTCTGACAATGAAATCGCTGCAACGCCCCCCATTGACTCGGAACTTTGTACAGTTCGGCTCTTCCATGCCTCTTCCCGATGTTCCGGGAACTGTGCTCGGTGTTCATGACGTGTCGGACGCGTGGAATTTTGTGATGAAATGACTCAAAATGAAAAAACGCAACTTGAGCTTGCTGATGGAAAGTATCTGATTGAACACGCCGAAAACCCGTGGAAGATAGCCCCTCTCCTTTAGCGATCCCCCACGTTCGTAGTGCTCAAATTTCAATCCCCGATGGAAATCATTGTGCAAAAAGTACGACAGCATAATGTCTAATCTAAACTGAAATGACAATCTGTTCATCCCGACTCTTACGTAGGACGCCATGTTGCAAACCTAAAATTCGCCCATGTGTAAGTACCAGACATATCCAACCAGTCCAGAGCGGGACTGAGCAACTCACTGAATATCGGAGCCTTCGCCCCGACTGTGACCATCATAAGCTCCAACCTGTCAAACAACTTGGTCACCTCCTCCTTCCTAGCCGCAATTGGAAGTACGTCGGACGACTGGGCTCCTATAGCGTTTAGGCGGACTATCTCTTGGATTAACACTTGTCCAGCCATCAGCCAGGCATTCTAACAAATGTTCGGTAAGCTATTCCGTTTGGGGAATGACCACACTCACAGCCATAATAGGCGGCAATATCTCCAGTCGTACCAAGTCGACATCATCGAACAGCTTTACCATCACGATCGCGGCTTCCACGCAGCGCACATTCGCAGAGATGTCGTTGGCGGCGAACTTGATGTTGAGATGGATGAACGCCATCCGAACTAGCGTGTGCGCAAAGATCTGGTTACGTAGTGTGTGCACGTTGATGTCTCCAGAGGGGACAAGGGATGGGAGGGTTGTGGCAAAGGTTTCAGCGGCTTTGCTCAACGTCTGGAGTTCCTGATTGAAGGTCGCAAGGGCTTCTTCCGTCATGTCTATTTCCGGGAGTCAGGGCAGTCCTAGAAATGAAATTTATGGGGTACCTGGTTTGAGGGAGGTCACAAGGCGAAACGCCTTCTCCGTGAGGGTTGCGCCCTTGCAGATCTTCGCGAAGAGTGATGCTTCCTCGACAGGAGTGACCGTTGAGGGTTTGTTCAAGAACGATTCTATTGTATCGAATCCTCGGATGTCCGAAGTGAGAAGACCCTGGAGTAACGCATTAGACGCAAGTCATGGGCGGAGACTGTATCAAAATACGAACCCTTTCGTATTGTGTCATATCCAACGGCCACGGTACATCGATACGTGCGTTCGGCGCCTTCTGATCAGGCATGCCAGACGGGACGTTCATGGCAACACCCCAACATCCATCGTTCAAGAAAACTGACCAGAACGCGTTGATACATTCTCCCTCCTCTACCGGATCGGTGGTGCTATTCAGGTTGGGAAGTTGGCTGCTCCGAGTCCGGTGCAATCCGAGACTGATAGCAATTGAAATAGCAGCACCACAATGGTACCTTCCCTCCAAAAATCTGCCGGTCCAGAAGAAGTAGTTACTCAGGAGTAACTCCGCTTGCAACGCGTGCTTTGCCTTGTGAGGATGTGTTGTACCGAGGGCGCCCGCCACGCTCTGTATCGCACGTGACAAAAACACGGGTTCATATGTCGCGAACGATTCGACTGGAGCCAACTTGAGACCCCAGAGATAGATCGTGCTTAGCAAAGCCAGAGATGGCCGGGAATTCGCCGCCGTTGCGTAGAAGGAATTCACGAAGCGAGGGACGTTCAAGAAGAACCCGGTAACAGACACATACGGGAGGAAACTGTCGAGTCTTTCACACATGTCAGTGATACCCACAGGTCAACAGGGACAGGAACTCACAGGATCGATCGGAGTTGAACAGGTGGCTCCTCGTTCTCCCACCACCGGTCCGGAAGTGTAGGTAGTTCGATCGCCGGGGCAGGATGAGTTATGGTAAGGGGCGCGTCTGAGTGGAATCAATTAGCATCGTGAGTCTCCGACAAGTCGGTCGTAGCTACCCGTATTATAGGCAGTTTGAGATTGTATTTGCACAGCATACGGGTCTGCCAGGAACACGGATGAAGACGATTCGGAGGGGTTTTCCAAGTCGCGAATGCGGTTCTCGAGGAAAGAAATGTGTTCTTCGAGGACCTGTGTCTTGGTTGGGCCTGGACGATCCGTGTATTCACATTCATCGCCCCTCCGTGCGCATGGACCGCAGTTGGGCTTCTCGCCGTCGCATCTCTAATCATCGTGAGTGTTGGTTTATTACCAGAATTTCTGCGCAAACCATTTTCCGTTTCCTGGTGGCGGGTAAGAGGTCTAGGGGTTTAGGAGACCAGGACGAACACTCACCTGCAACTCAGGCATGCTTTGCCACGCTGCAACGGAGCGAGAGGAGGAGGGCTGGGCTTAGACTTATCCAAATTCATGATCGGAAGGCTCGTACAAATATTCGAGTGTGCTCTGAAGAGCTGGAATCCATGGTCGCTCTGGGAAATATATATGGGTTGTGTGAGAGACAAAGGTTTGCTTTCGGAAGGGGGTGGGGGGCGAAGGGAAAAAAACTCCAAAAATTGACCGCTTTATACCTTTTGTCATCTGTCAACGCTGATTAATTTTGATTAGGAGTGCGTCTTCCGGAATGTGAGCCTATAGGGAGCAAGGAACTTAGACAGGGAGGCTGCAGGCGTGAGAGCATGATCGGCGAGGCGGCTAAACTCGTCTCACGCCACTCTTGACACAGAGCGCAGGCGTTTTCTCCCCAATGTCTCATTCAAGACCCACGGTAAGTCCTTCGAATCTGACCAAGGCCCCAGTCTGACCCGAAGGTCCGCAGACAAAGCTACCGCCAGGCGCAAACAGGATCCTGTTCGTCAAAAATCTCAACTACCAGATAACCGGCGACGACCTCTACGAATTGTTCGGGCGGTACGGCAGCATTCGTCAGATACGTCTAGGAAATGAACCCAAGACAAAGGGTACTGCATTTGTCGTCTTCGACGATGTAATGGACGTGCGTCGTAATCAACCCCACACATACCGCAGCTCCTTCGTCAGCTTACCAATTACCAATCCAAAGGCAAAGAACGCGCTAGACCACCTCAACGGTTTCCATATGCAGGAGCGATACATCGTCGTACTCTATCATATGCCAGCGAAGCAAGACGCAGCCGCCGCGAAGGCTGAGCTTGCGCGTCGCGAAGAAGAGTTGGCAGTTTTGAAACAGAGGCACGACATCAAGGATGAAGACTGATCCTATAGTACGATCCACGGTTGTATTTGCGCGTCGGGCTAATTAATACGCCTTCGTTTGCCCTCCTGCCTCGCCCAGCAAAGCCCATCCGTCACATTTGTCGATCGACTCCCCGTGATCTATCCGATACTCGGCACACACGATAGCCTCGAGCTTGAGCGATCTGGGGACTAGTTATCAGAACCGACACTGCCCGACCGTTCCCCCCTCATTTAGAAATTCGACCCCAGGCCTCGTTGAAACAGGTTCCATGGTCGTTACGTACTCCGATCAACTCGGATGCACCCCCTCATGGTGTCGTGCCGCGATGCTCCGGTCTGCAGACTGCTGTCACTCCTCAATCATGTTTTTCCTTTTCGCAGGTTGTGACTGCGCTCGCTCAGACGACGACACATCAGACAACGCAGTTTTTCTGGGAAACAGTCTTGACAAATCATGATACACGAAACACAAGGACGGTACAGAGAAGTCGATCACACTATAGAGGAACTGGGAGCGCGCTAAACGGCAGAGGTTGACACCCTCCCGCTTCACTGATGGGCGATGTAACCAGCTGCCTCGCAATCAAGGCATGGCCTGTCGATATTCGGGCCTAAGAAAAATGGCCTGCATCAGTGACCGTTCGGATCGTTCGCAAGAGAGCTCCACTCACTGTAGAGCTGGGGCCAGACGTGACTGAATATATCGTGCGGGTGAGTGAATGCTTTTAGCCTCGATCGGGTTTAACAGCGAAGATAAGCTCACTATTGGAAACAGGTTTGACGGCATCTCGGTGGCTTACATTCCGTTGGGTGCAACGGACTGAATACGCAGACATTGCTGTCGCACTTGATCTGCGCGGTTCATCAGCCCTTTCGGGAATCTCACTTTCCTTACAGAATCAGACTCACCTCTTCGTCGGGCTTATCGATCGCCGAGCACAAGACTGGTTAGCCCCTTCTGATGTCGTTTTAACGAAGGCACGTACCAAGTTAACTGCATGCCCGCATCTGCCGGATAGAAACAGATCAGGAAACAGCCCCATTCTAGAGCAAAGAGGGGGCATACGAGTATATGTTTCTAACGCTGTCGACAGAAGGTCTCAATCGTCGGCAACGATGGATAGAGAACGGATCTTGCTGCTTACCGACGCCAGCGACACATGTCGGGATCGTAAATGCGATGGAGTTGTATGGGATGTGTTCTTGAGGTTGGTCAGTCGATTTTTCTTCAGGGGTGGTTGGGATACTGTCTCTCTCGCTGGGGTAGCTTTTATACGGACTCTAGACGGCCTCGAAGGCGTGCTGTGACGAACATCAAAAGACAAAACATTATTGGGTAAGGTTTGTCGCAGCGAGTGAGTGCCTTGCTGCCACCGAGCCAATTTGCTGTAAATTAATAACACCGGGCTTCAGTCTCCCTGGATTGCCTGCATTACTTTGCGTGTTATCGCACCACCACCCACAGATCTCAGGGGCGGAAAAACAGCCATTCTCACAAACACTCGTTCGCAACCACCATCTCCCCTTGACCGCAGGTCAAGCGTCAAAAAGTCCCTAGGATTCAATTTGAAATACGGCGGAAGCAAAATATCACAACGTGAACAACTGTGACGCATGGGTCGTAATCAGACACCCTTCGAAGTTGCCCGGCCTGCGGCTACCTTAACACAAGTGGGGATATCAATTCCTGGCTAATTGAATTTCCAACAAGCGTGGCGCGCAAAAGTTGACGTCCAACCGCATGGTGACCGCGGTGAATTGTTTCCGTCAAGTGGCGAGTTACAGGGTGCCAATCGAGTTCGGCCATCCACTTACTTTGTCCTACCATAAGTAGTAAGTCTCAGACACAGATGGAGCCGCCCACAGAAAGTTTTCAGGGAGTACCAGCATCGCCTTGATCGGCGGTGCGATCCAGAGAAGTTGGGGTCTCGAAAGTCGTTTCCCCGGAGACTCCTGTTTGAGATCATTCCTCGGTTAACGGTTCAACGTTCAACCGCTGATCTTACATGAAGAACACACTGAATTTTCTCTCGAGAAGGGCCTGTGCAGCGACTGGAATAACACAAATGTGTCACGGAAGGTGAACGCGGAACAAGAATGAATGAGATATCGCGGGCGGCTGCAAACCTCGATGGCTGGCGCCTTACCAATAACCCACGGGGTCCATGTCGAGGTCGGGCAGGCTTTATGTAAAAGTCCCCGACCATGATCGATCATGTGAATCGCTCACACAGATGATACCTAGGCGATTCCAGCGGGGAGGGGAAGGGGGAAATGCTGGTGTGTGGTTGCCCAGCCAAGGAATCCACGCACCGACCATGAAAGGCTGCCCACCGCGTTGGGAACCACCCTGATTTTCTGGAAGCAGTCTGGTCAGACAGATCACCTCGCCTCCGTTCATTTCTCACGCGATTTGCGTTATCAAACAGATCCGTCGATGCCCGGTCATTGTCGGTCTCGTAGACCAGATATTGATGGGGGGAAAAAAACGCGCCAATGGTCGCCAGGGTCCTATCGATATTCCACATCCCACCGTTGGAACCATTGATCCGTTCCCCATGGGGGGTTATAACTACCTTCTCTACTCACAGCGATCAATAGAAGCGCAGAGGAACACGAGCATCTGCATGATAACCCCTCTGTTGGTCCAGCCCACACGGGATCATCGATGCCAAGCGGATCCCAACGAACTACCGGTAATAGAGCACGGTCGTTCCAGCAAACAGCAGATTGCTTGATTCAGCCCCTCCATACACGCAAGGAGACGCGTCTAAACGATTCCTGTAATTTAATAGCCATCAAACCCGTCAATCGCAGGAAACCGTTTCACTCACTGGTGGGAGGGGCCTTCCAGCACCGGTCATCTTCGAGGCCCTGCGGTATGTCCAATTCCGGATACGATGCCTTGTGACCAGGGGAGGGTATAATAATAGCCGAGTTATGTCGCACCAGGGCGCATCGTGGTGACATAACGTAGCAATTGCGATAAGGCTAGGGGCATCAGCCCGCTGGGGCCCGCCCCGTTTACACGGGAGAGGTCAAACGTGAAGGGTGCATGTCAGAATTCCTATGTCCTCCCTTTCGAACAGAAGCCTGTCTGTGAGATCCCTCGCCCATTAACGCCGTCATAGGCGAAGGCGTGATGGTATGACGAGATTAGTCTTGGATGACTGGCATCGTCCAACGGTCATGGCGGCGTTGGCCCGGGCGCACAGGGACACCTGCGCTGGGCTACAGAGACGTGGCGGACTGGATTTTGGCACTCACTTTCCATACTATCGATACTAATTCGACGATTCACTTCTCATTGGAGGGTTTGCTGAAATCTTACCTTGAGTGAGTCGTTCAACATCGGGAACCAGCCTCCCATCATGGCCGTGTTGCACGGAGTATGGGGGTGAGGCTTACCGCTGATCAGCACCAGCCTCGCGGGAAAAACACCCGAGTACCAATAACTTCCCCATGGTCCAACAAACCTCGCTGACACGCGTGATTCGCAGACTAAAAAATCCTGATAAGCACGCTGAAACGACGATAGGGCCTCATTGCGCGAGAACAACGTTCCCTTTGGATCACAGCAAGCCACCTCTCCGTGTGCGTCTCTGATTCTGTTTCGGTATTCGAGGAGCTATACTGGACGAAGGAATGGAGGTGGTATGGGCTAGAGAGGGTCCCATGTTTCATCAGCCTGAACCAGACCGTTTGATACGCCACTTTACTAAATGGGTAGTCAAGCCTAGCGAGGTTAATGGGATGTGCAGCAAAGGCGTGGTCCCCCACGAAAAATTTCGGTTACCCCTGCATGCAGCCAATATAAAAAAACGAGGTACACACGCAAAACACGAAACACAATAGCGACAAAAGGGTGCCAGAACGCGGACATACCAGCGGTCCGTCGCGATTAGGCAACCCAGCTGCTTTCTATGTTCTACCGTTCATGAATATGAAGCCCATGACGTCGCACAATAAGGATATGAAGCCAAGAACAAGTCTTATGTCTCGTATCTGCTCCGGGGATTTCGAATCACCAACGTCACCACGGCTGACACCCCGCGCGACATTAATGGAGGATGGGAAGTCGCATCAACAGTTAATCCTTTCCTTTTGGATGCCCTATCTCGAGCTTGATAGCGTCCAGGCACGATATGAATCTCATTACTTTGCCGCGTCTGATCCCGGGCCGGGAACAGTAAGGGGTTTCTCCACAGAACGATAAAACGACGGGAGTCTGTCATTGAGACATAGGCAGAGGGCACGAGTGAGTAGACAGGGTTAGAGTCATACAGTAGAATCACACTACACATCTGTATAATTCAACGATGTAAAGATGGACGATCTCGTAAAACAGAGCACTCGACGCGCAACGGACGTGTCTGAAACAACAAGGATAACGGAAACGCAGCGTGGAAGACGCGGGAGGGCTATATCAGTTCTGCAGCGTTCACAGGCATTTCATCCTAAACAAGTATGCCGTCGTCAGAGGTAGGTTCGCTACAAGATCTGCAAAACCTTACTATTTGTGTACCGTAGTACTGTTCGATGTCTCGAAGGATCCGGACATCGTCAACAGTTACGAACTATTGTCAGGGGACATGATCGATTAGCGTGCGAAATACAAATGTGAAGGAGAGGATACGGAACGGAGGGTGGGGTGGGGGACGGGGGAAAGTGGGGCGGCAGCACGGAGCCAGGACTGTGAACTTAGAAAGGGCGATCACTCACGTTTATAGCGACACCCTTCCTTCCAAATCGACCAGATCGACCTATGCGGTGGATGTAATTTTCGCGGTTTCTGGACACCAAAGTTCAAGTCCTCCATAGCACGGTTGCACAAAAAGCACGTACGAAGGCAGATCGTAGTTAATCACAAGGGAGACCTGTTGCACATCGATCCCCCTAGCCCATACATCCGTAGTGATCAGCACGCGGCTGTGGAGAAGTGGCAGTGGGGGGGTCGGAGAAGCGAGATTAGTCAAGAGTCTGGGCAAAGACGGAATGTTCGAAAATGGAACTCACGAAGTTCCACCGCGGAACTCGGCCATGATGGCATCTCTCTCCTTCTGCACCATCTCACCGTGCATAGCGGAAACCGTAAAATTCGCGGTACGCATTTTTTCTGTCAACCAGTCGACCTGCATGAAGGAGCGCGTCAGTGGTTCTGCTTCGGGGATCTGCAGTTCCTAGGGATTCTGAAACATAGGAAGCGAACACGATGCATAAGGTTGACATGTTCATTGGTGACGTAGCGTTCATAGTCGCCAATAACACCGTCAACAAACAGAAGGCGCAGCGGATGGAACAAAGTTCAAGGGGTAGAAGTGGGTGCGCGGATTATGAATTTGGAGGAAATGTGAGCGGCTAACCTTCCGTCTGGTGTTACAGAAGATGACGGCTTGGGTGATCGTCAATGTATCGTACAGGTCGCAGAGAGTGTCGAATTTCCATTCCTCCTTTTCCACCGCGACGAAGAATTGTTTGATACCTTCGAGCGTCAACTCATCACGTTTGACGAGGATGCGAATCGGGTCGGTCATGAATTTGGTCGTCATCTCCAAAACGTCGTAAGGGAGCGTAGCGCTCAACAAGACGACCTGCGTGGCGGGTGGGAGGTATCGATACACCTCGTAGATTTGGTCCTTGAATCCCTTGTTCAACAGCTCGTCCGCCTCGTCCAGTACGAGCATCTTGATATTCCTCGTCCTTAGACTCCGCCTCCGAATCATATCGAAAACTCGCCCGGGTGTGCCAGACACAATGTGCTGTCCATATTCGAGTTTACGAATATCCTCACCAATGGAGGTACCACCGATACACGCATGGCACTGGACGTTCATGTAGTCTCCCAGAGCAAGGACGACAGACTGAATTTGGGTCGCAAGTTCTCGGGTGGGGGATAAAACGAGCGCTTGAGTCTCTCGAACGGTGACGTCGATGGATTGAAGGATTGAGATGGAGAACGTCGCGGTTTTACCGGTACCGGATTGCGCTTGGGCGATAACGTCTCGTCCCTGGGTGATTGGAAGAATCGCGCGTTGCTGGATCGCGGAGGGCTTCTCGAAGTCTGTGGTTGTAAAAAAAAGACGTTAATTACGACTCAGGAGGGGAACGAAAGACCCGAAAACTCAACTGTAAGCGTAGATCCCGCGAAGTAGGTCCTCTTTTAGGTTGAGGTCATCGAAAGTTGAGACCACCGAGACAGCCTCGGACGATTCGAAAACAAGTTTCTACCTCGGATTTTCAGTACCCTGACAAGCAGCAAGTGGCCTCGCAAACGAATCGCTTACTTCGTCACCGAGGTTGATTCCAGACATGGTGGTGGGTGAGAGAAAAGAACGGGAGACGCGGAGTTTGAAGCAAAAACTCTCGACTTCCACCATCGCACCTCAGTCATGGACTCAATTATCGAGGTTCAACGCCAAACGCACGAAGAAATCGAGCATTTCGAACGCGCTCTCTACCAAATTCTCGCGAAGCCCGTGCAGTTGCACCAACAAAAGGTCCAGGCCGAACACAGGGCGGCACAGATCCTCGAGAGGATTTCAGCTCGAGTTAACACCCTAGACAACTTGTACCGGGGCGACGACACACGGAGACAGGAAATTACAGCCATCTCGGGCGCGTCCAGGGCTGATGACCTCTCAGAATTCTATTCGAGGTTGGGGAAGATTCAAGAACACCATGGCAAATACCCAGACGGGATCACTGACGGCTTTGAGCTCGAACTCCTCGCTCTCACAGAGGACCCAGCGGTTGAGGAGGGTGATGAAGATTACGCAGAGGAGGACCGTACGTTTGATGTTCCTCTATGCTCTCATTTGTTGGTCTCACACGAGTTCCTAGATATTGGGAACCTATTCTCCGGAGAGGAATCATACGGGAAATACCTAGACCTGTACGCCAACCATACGGCATACAACAACCTTCGGCACGTCCCCAAACGCGTCGCGTACCTACAGTACCTAGACGTTCTGATTTATACTCAGAACGGCGCGGTACACGACGAGTTACCTAGAGATTGCAGAATTACAAGAGATTACGAAAAGTGCGTCACATAACCCTCTCCTTTTTCGTTTTGGTTCGGTACTCACGCGTGTCATAGTTACATCAAGACTCTGCACGGGTATCTTTCATCGTTCCTGCGGCGGTCACAGCCACTTGTAGACTACGAGTCGCAACGTGCCGACCAGGAGGCGGACTTTGAGAAGAAGTGGGAAGCTGGTGAGGTCGGTGGATGGGAAGACCAAATTATTCCTAGAACCGAATCGAATGGCAGCCAAGACGGTATTTGGTGTTCAGCTTGTAAGTGGTGTCCCGTCCAACTCTAGAATTCGGACGTCGTGCTCACAAGATCACCAGGTCAAAAGATGTACTCCAAACAAACCGTCTACGATGCCCATCTCACGTCCAAAAAGCACATCAAGGCAACACAAAAGCAAGCCACCTCGTCCGAACCTCCCAAAAACCCCAACGGAACTGGCGCCACACCTTCCAACAACAACCCAATGCCTCCCCTCTCCTCTCTCCCAAAGAACAAATACAAATCTGTCGCATTATATACATACCTCACAACCTCCTTGCTATCAACCCTCGCACCTGTGTTAGCCGACACCAAGTCCAACGTCGAGCGAAGGTTCTCGCTGACCGCCCGAGAACGTGAGCAAGAGCTGCTCGAACAGTCCAAAGCTCCACCTCTTCCACCTTCAACCACGACGAAGGAAGGGGAGGAAGAGGAAGAGGAGGAACGGATTTACAATCCTCTCAAACTCCCGCTTGGATGGGATGGGAAACCGATTCCGTATTGGTTGTACAAGCTCCACGGATTGGGTGTCGAGTATCGATGCGAGATCTGTTCGGACCACGTTTACATGGGCCGGAAAAACTTCGAGAGGCACTTCCAGGAGAGCAGACACGCTTTCGGGATGCGTGCACTGGGGTTACCGAATACCAAGCATTTCCACGAGATCACGAAGATCGAGGACGCCCTCGCTTGTGAGTTCCCGCTTCTTTTTGTCACCAGGTCTTTTGGAAGGTCGCTCATTCTCTACCATATCTTCTCAGTGGCAGAGAAGCTGAAGAGGGAAGGCAGAAACGAGATCTTTGAGCAGGAGACGATGGAGGAGCTCGAGGACGAAGAAGGAAACGTCTACAATCGCAAGACGTACGAGGATCTGAAGAAACAGGGGTTGATCTAGACCCGGGCTTTTCGTCTCCACCACCCTTCGTTGATTGTCGTTCCCTTCGCTGCCTTTTCGTTCCTATGTCATACTGCACTGCTGATTGATAATTTTGTGCTTTCAATCGTCAAACTTCTTGTATCCATCACTCACATGATGAGGAAGCAACCTAATCGGATGCTCCGCTCATATCAGCATCTGGAGATAAGGGCGACGCAGCCGTTCTGTGTAGATGCAATTCTAGTGATACAAAAGCCGAGACCGGTCATAATATATGATAAGAACGGGGACACATGCGAACCCATGTACTATTGAGTGTAACTGCTCCAGGGGGACCATAACGCGGAACAAGGGCCTCACATGCCATCCCAACTAGTCGGAGCGCATGTGAATGGGATCTACCTGAGTAGGGTAAGAGGGACGAGAGGAGGTAACCACGTGTAAAGGTGAACAAATGGGTGTACATACAGCAAAAATAAAACAGAATGCAAAACATGGGGAAATGATGGAGGGGTGGATAAAGATTGATGTGTATATGTATCAGGGTCGATGAGATGTTTGAATAACCGGTCTTGTCGGAGGGGGAGAAACCCTGGAAATCATCCATAAGGAATAAAAAAGGCGATTTACTGTCACAGGGGGTAACGCAGAGGATTAAGGCGCAGGAGTGGAGGCGTCGGATAGAAGAGACTGGAACAGTGGGGAACAGGGGAATCGCGTACGGGATCGAGTGCGAGCAAGGGGACGCTATGAGATATGCGGTCTCAAAGAATCGGTGGCGGGTGAGACGACAGCGACCAACACGCTGATGTCTAGAATGGAATCGTCAGCACGAGCCCACACACGAACGAAGTTTGCGTAAAAGCGATTTACCATCGACCTTACCACCCTTGAACCTCTTTCCTTCCTCCCTCGCCCTCCTCGCAAATGGGACTTCATCAACCTCTTCTCCGACAACCTCTAACGTTCCTCGCCTTCCGGGTCCTGATGGTCCCCTCTCGGCCACCCTTCTGGCCCTCGAACACAACGCCTCTGAGAGCATACCCGCTAGTGACCTCCTCGCGAGTAGCTGTCCCAACGAGGCGCCACCCGAGGTGGAATGCTTCAGTAGAATATCCTTGACTCTCACAACCTCCTCTAGTACTTCCTCGTCCCACAGATTGTCACTCAACCCATCACTTGCTAGGATAAGGATATCGTCCGCCATGACCGGTATTTCGAACACCTGGGCATCGGTCGGCTTGGAGGGACTCACCGGGCCCAACTGAACGGGGGTGTTGAACGACCACCACATCTCCTCGCTCCTCCATACGATATCTCTCCCACGGACGAGCATCGCCATGCTGTCCCCGAGGTTCGCGATCTTGATCACCGCGTCTCGTTGGTGTGGAAAGGTCCGTGGGAGGGCGGCGGAGGTAGCCGGCACAGGGCCCATTCCAGCTGTCATTGTGACAGGATCATCGGTCAGTTCCGGTCGAGGGCGTGAGACCGACCGGGATCTGTGGTTGGGCGAAGAAGGTGAGGGTCGCTTCGCTCCTATGTTCGCCGACCGTGCTGTGGGTTGCTCTAATACAGCCAAGAGCGCGGTCGATGATCCGGCCTTGAGAAGCTGAGGGCTGGGCTTCGGCGATGGTTGGATGGGGACAGCATGTTCTGGGACAGGGTTTACGACATGTGCCTTGATGGCGCGCTCGTATGCGTTATCCAGGATCATTAGCACATCAACACCCTCTTCCAAATCTGAGAGCGAGTCTTCGAGCTCCGAATAGAGGTCCTCAAAGTCTGTTCCGCCAAAGAGAATACCGCCCGTCTCCGGAGCGGACGGGGTCGCTGCTTGTGGATGATGGTAATTTGATACCTCATCAGAACAATAATGCATCAATCTGCTCGCAAATAGAGCAGAAGGCGTCTGGTTGGGTCTGGTTACGGCACCTGTACAAGGGACAACATGATCAGTTGTCAGGGCGGTAGTACATGGGGAGCCAGAGCGAGTCAGACTAGCACATACCTGAGCGGTTCTTCCAACCGCCGACGCCATCAGCAACCCCCATTGCATTCTCGGTGATAAAGTAGGCGTCTTCTCCTACTTGGGTAGCTAAAGTAGCGTCTTCACAGACCGACGGCCCGGACCTTGGTTGGAGGAAGTCCCTCTTGGGAGCGCTTGACTTGTAATTTTTTGGAATGCCGTAAGCACCAACGTCGAGCTGAAATCTTGGGCGGTCGACATCGAGGGAGGATTCAGCAAGCTGAGCATCTGTGGCAGCGGCGGGTGCAAGATGTGCGGGTTGGGGATAAGGCAGATACGGAAATATTTGGGGGTAATTACTGGAGTTCTGGGATTGGGAATTGGGAGAAGAAGAAAGGACTGCTGAGAAAAGCGGGGGTGCAGAGCCATGGGAATGGTTGTGGGACTGTTGGGACGTTTCCGCCTCTGGTTTTGGCTGCACGAGTCTGAGACTAGATCCGATCGTTGTAGGGCGCGAACCGGGTGATGGGGTGTGGGGGACCGGGGGCGCATCGAAGAAAGAGAGAGGGGAAACGGCGGGTTGGGTGTAGAAAGAGCGAGAGTTTGCAGAGTTTGAACGGGGTCGCGTTGCTGAGAATGAGTAGGGCAACCGCTTGGGAACCTGCATCGGCTTCATGGTAGCGGGCGGTTAGGATGCGGACAAAGGGGAAAGTCGGAGCTAGCCGTCGTCAGCGTCGGCGGTGAGGGGAGGCGAGCCAGCGGTGACCGGTGTAGGGGAGAATGCGGAGGAACGGGTGAGAAAGATAACCCTGCAGAGTTAAGGGTGTGGGGATCCTGGGAAAAATGTATTGATGCCATCATTCCGTCCAGCCCCGGCTTCGACAAGCCAATCATTGGAATTCCGTTGCGAATTTGCTGCTCTCCGTTGTTTTTGTCGAAAGCCCCAGAGCTTACTATTGTCGCGTATAACAATCACCCCGTAAGGAGAGCAAGTTGTGCGTGCGCCGCCTGCGACTGTTCACCTCCCTATGGCCGCCGAAACCCTATTTGTACTATTTTGCCTGTCGCTATCCTTTTCTGATCCAACAATACACACTAACTGCATCCGCGCGTTCGACTTGTATTCGTGGACGTGAGCTATCGTATCCATTGTAGTCTCGTCTAGCCCAAGATCCTAGATTTCGCCTTTCCCCGCTCTCATGTGGTCTTTATGTCAGAATTTCCCGAACCTTACATAGCTTGGTCCCTTCTCCTCGGATCTTTCCCTTCGAGATGAACGACTACGCTTCTGATTACTGGCTGCACTCGCCGTGCAGTACTAATATGCCGTCAGCGTATAGTGTTGGATGACCGATCCACCTAACCATGGGGTCTCCGCTATGTAAGTATGCCTACTACTCGCCGCAGATCACCGACACCCCCTCTCGGTCCTCTCCCACGAGAACTAGGCTGATAACAATCCTGGTAGCAGAGAACAAAACTTTCCTCTTATGTAAACCCGTTGTCGTAAATTTTGCGCGCTGGTTCACCCATTTCACATCCAATGGAAGAGACACCAAACGAAAGACCTAATGACCCTCGCCACGCACCAAGGGGAGCCAGGTTGACCTCAGGACAATTCCATTTCCGGTCCGGTCTACTTTTCAAGCTTGCTGACCCCCAGAAACTCGAGCTACCAACGAAGACACCGTGACAGCCCGGCAGATCGAGCAGCCTCGTGGCCTCGAGTTCGCTGAGTCTGGAACCTTCTTGTCAGGCGCTGGAGCCCTTATCTTATCTGTCTGTTCCTCTCCTTTGGTAACCTTGTGCACGATTTGTTACTCGCTCCCATCCCTCCCTGCAACTACAGGAGTGACAGAGCCCTGCCCCACCGAACCGCCCACTGGTACCGCTTCCCTGCGGTGATGGCTGGTCTGAGAGCCTGGCGCCACACCGGGACCATCCTCCCTGATTTTTGAATATCAGGGAGTATCTCCAATGTTGAATAGGATCATCATATATAGAAGTAGAAGTTCGGAAGGCAGGCATAGTATTGGAACACTTCGCACTCGCACCAAAGACTCCAACTTGGAGCTCGCGTGCATGATTTCCGCGTCTCAGTTGACAAATACGAATTCACTTCTGCTTCTTCAACGTGCAGGGCTCACCATAGCCCCTACAGGGGCCACCGGACGCCGACCGGCAAGACAGAACCGGCCGATGTGGGAGAATTCTAAGATTAGATCTCCCCCCCAGTGGTTGTGAAAACGATTCAAGGCCACCTCAGCCCACACAAGCCACAGACGGGGCGGGGGGATCCGACGCCCGTCCGCACGACAGACTTTTTTCGTGCGGGTTTCCCTTGGTATTTGGTTCCACGACGGGAAAAACCTTTAC